>PDWI01000912.1_pt1 | contig 48041 bp, 43 predicted proteins | sample 1430891 | NCBI WGS metagenome assembly PDWI01 (sample SAMN01162508, study PRJNA174530) | Oral metagenome, whole genome shotgun sequencing project. | biome: Marine environment; feature: Marine mammal; material: Swab sample of the gingival sulcus; isolation source: swab sample of gingival sulcus...
AGGTAAAGTCGTTATGGTTAACGACCACGAAGTAGTCGTCAATATCGGCTACAAATCTGACGGTATCATTCCGAAAGACGAAGTTAACGGTGCTGATCAAGCAGCGCTGACCGACATGTTTGAAGAAGGTCAAGAACTTGATGTTTATGTTCTTAAGACAGACAATGGTGACGGCAACGTGTTGTTGTCAACCAAGCGTCTTGTGATCGATCAAGACTTTAAAGATTTAGAACCTGTATACGAGTCAGGCGAGCCTATTTCTGTCGTCGTAAAACAAATTGTAAAGGGTGGCGTTATCGCGTATTATAAAAACGTGCGTGGCTTTATACCCGCTTCTCATCTTTCATTGAGATACGAAAAAGATACAGGTAAGTATTTAAACACTACCATGGACGTCAAAGTCATTGAATACGACAAGCGTAAAAAGCGTGCTGTATTTAGCAGAAAAGAAATTTTACGCGTTGAACAATCTGAAAAAAGAGAACAATTTTTTGCCAATATCGAAGAAGGTCAAATTATCGACGGCGTCGTTAAGCGTTTGGCAAACTTTGGCGCTTTTGTAGATATCGGCGGATTTGATGGCTTAGTTCACATTAGTGAAATCACTTATGGTCGCATTAAGTCGCCAAGTGAATTCTTAAAGCCAAATCAAGAAGTTAAAGTTAAAGTACTTAGAATTGATCAAGAAAAAGAAAAAATTTCTCTATCAATCAAAAAAACGAAGCCAAACCCATGGGACGAAGCTGCTGTTAAGTACGCAGTTGGCACAACACATGTTGGTCGCGTTGTCAATATGACTGACTTCGGTGCATTTATAGAACTAGAGCCTGGTGTAGAGGGTCTTGTGCACATTTCACAAATCTCATTAGAACGCATCGAAAAACCTTCTGATATTTTAACAGAAAATCGCAGCTATGATTTCGAAGTATTAGAAATTGACACGGTCGAAAAGAAAATTAAGTTATCACGTAAGTCATTACTTGACCCAGAAGCTTCAGTACCGATGAGTAGTGAACTTGAAGAGGCTGAAGAAAGCGCCGACTATCAACCAGAAGAAGAACAGGCTGTTGTTGAAGAAGCAACTTCTGCTATCGAAGAAGCTGAAGTTGTCGAAGAATCGGCTCCTACTGTTGAAGAAACTGAACCGGTCGAGGCACCTGAAGAAGTAGTAGAAGAAGTTAAAGAAGAAACTGAAAAAACAGAAGTATAGATTTAATGAATAGCTATCAGGTTTTTAAGGAAGAAATACTTAAATTAACTGCTATTGATTTATCCTTATACAAAGAGAAACAGATGAAACGCCGTATCGATTCGCTTATTAAGCGTTACGGCGCTTCATCTTATTCTGACTTTGTATTATTGCTAAAGAACGATAAGTCAATTTATGATACTTTTATCAATCATTTGACGATTAATGTCAGCGAGTTTTATAGAAACACTGTGCAGTGGGATGTCCTGAAAGAAGAAGTACTGCCATTGTTGCTCGCTGATAAATCGTCTATTAAAGTGTGGAGCGCTGCTTGTTCAACTGGTGAAGAACCCTATACGCTAGTAATGAATTTAAGTCGCTTTGTACCGCTTCACAACATTCAAATTTTGGCGACTGATATTGACAAAGAGGCCATTAAAAAAGCTTCGAGGGGCATTTACAGCGAAAAGTCTATCGAAAATGTACCAACCGATTTTCTGAACGCATATTTTAAAAAGCATCAAGAAGGCTATAGTGTCGATGCCAGCATAAAGAGATGTGTTACTTTTAAGCAAATGAATTTGCTGCGCGATCCATACCCAGCAGATTTTGACTTAATCGTCTGTCGAAATGTTATGATTTACTTTACAGATGAAGCAAAGAGAGAAATGTATCATAAGTTTAATGATGCGCTTGCCAAAGATGGCATCTTGTTTGTTGGTAGTTCTGAACAGATTATATCGCCGCGCTCATTTAATTTTAAAGTCTTAAAAACATTTTTCTATCAAAAAATGTAATTGGCGTGATGCTATTTAGACACCACAAAAAGCCATTTTCAACAGCTCTTTTCTGTCGATAAATGGCTAGTTTTATGTTATAGTGTAATCTATAGTTTTTCTACTAAATGACGTAGTGCTTGAAGTTCTTTATTTGATAACGGTTTAGGTAATGAATCAGCACTCGCTAAAAAATCACTAACCGTTGTCGGATGATTTGTTAAGTTTAGAATATAGTCTGTAGAGACATTGAAAAACAACGCTGCATTGGCAATAAAATCAGCATCGGGAAGACGCTTATTATTTTCATAGCGCGATAAAGTGGTTTTTGTTGTTCCCAATTCCTTTGCTAAAGCATCTAAAGTCATTCTTTTATTTTGTCTAAGTTGTCTTAAACGCACATGAAAAGCTTGCATAGTTTTCTCCTTTACTATACTATATTAAATCAAATTTGTTATACTATCAAGTAGTAGTTAACAATTTGGCAATTTTTTTTACCGATTTTAATACTGAGAGGATTTATGACCAAAACAACGCTTATCAACTATTGGAACGATATCAGCATCCAATATCAAATGTATATGCAGTCAATTCGCCAAATGGCAGATGCCTATGAAATTGAACATGGTACAAAGCCGCGCTTCTGTATCAAAACCTTCGGTTGCCAAATGAACGAACACGACTCTGAGAAAATAAACGCCATGCTCGTACAAATGGGCTATTCGGCAACTTATGTTACCGAAGAAGCTCAATTAATTATCTACAATACCTGTTGTGTACGAGAAAATGCCGAAATGAAAGTATTTGGTCATTTGGGTGCACTTAAACCTCTAAAACAAAAAAGAGATGACCTCTTTATTGCTGTATGCGGCTGCATGATGCAACAACCGCATATAGTCGAGCAGATAAAGAAGACCTATAGCCATGTCGATTTAGTGTTTGGTACACACAATCTACACGCATTTCCGCGTTTATTACAGCAGGCAATGAATAGTGACGACATTTTAGTTGAAGTTTGGGAAAACGAAAAATCGATTGTCGAAGACATGCCTGTCATTCGCAAAAAATCACTTAAGGCATTTGTCAATATTATGTACGGATGTAACAATTTTTGTACTTTTTGCATCGTGCCTTATACACGTGGTCGCGAGCGCAGTCGCCTGCCAAAAGATATTCTTAAAGAGGTTAAGCAGTTGATCAGAGAGGGTGTTAAAGAAATTATGCTACTTGGTCAAAATGTCAACTCTTATGGACTAGACTTTGCCGAACCGTATTCTTTTGCCGATCTGTTGGCTGATATCAACACCATTGCAGAAGATTGTCGCATTCGTTTTATGACACCGCACCCCAAAGATTTATCACCGGCCTTAATTGCTGGTATAAGTGATTTGTCAAATGTCTGCGAATATATTCACTTACCAGTACAAGCCGGCAGCGACGCACTTTTAAAGCGCATGAACCGCAGATACAGCCGTCAAGATTATCTCGATAAAGTGGCATTATTAAAACAAAAAGTGCCTAATGTCGCTATTTCGACTGACATTATCATCGGTTTTCCCGGTGAAACGGAGGCAGATGTCGATGATTTAATCGATTTAATTAAACTCGTTCAGTACGATTCGGCCTTTACATTTATTTATTCGAGGCGAGAAGGTACACCTGCTGCCAAAATGGATAATCAAATTGATGAGAAGATAAAGCACAAGCGCTTTGACCGCATGCTAAAGGCGCTCAATGAGGTCATTATTGAAAAGAATAAAAAATCGATCGGTCAGCGTCATACAGTTTTAGTTGAGGGCAAAACACGCGACGGACATTTCTTAATGGGACGCGCACGCAATAATAAAGTAATTAATTTCGGCGGTGATCAGGCATTAATTGGTCAATTTGTCGATGTAGAAATAACTGACGCAAAAAATTTCTCATTGTATGGTAAACAACTGTGATAAATACAGATTATTCACGCCATCGCCTGAGTGATCTGGGATAAACGGAGAAGACATGGCTAAATTGACACCGATGATGCAGCAATATCATGAAATAAAAGAACAATACCAAGACTATATTTTATTTTTCAGACTAGGTGACTTTTATGAAATGTTTTTTGATGATGCGATAACTGCCAGTAAGGCACTCGACATTACATTGACAAGGCGCCAAGCGGGTGGTGGTGAATACGCACCACTTTGCGGTGTACCGTATCATTCAGCAGATGGCTACCTAGCCAAATTAATTGAAAAAGGCTATAAGGTGGCCATCTGCGAACAAGTTGAAGACCCTGCACTCGCGAAGGGCATCGTGCGGCGTGAAGTAATCCGCTTGGTAACGCCAGGTACCATTATCGATACAGCAGTTTTATCTGAAAAAAGTAATAACTACATTGCCTGCATTGCTGAACTACAGCAAACTTTGGCACTGGCTTATACTGATATTACAACTGGTCAGATGATCGTTATGGACTTTTCAAAAGACGAGATCAGTTTATTGATCGACGAAATTAAATCTAATCAATTTGCCGAAATAATTCTAGCCGATAGCATTCGTGAAAACCGCACATTACACGACAAAATTGCCATGACAAACTTGCCAATTAGCTATCGCAATCAGCGCTTTTTCTCAGAACATCATGCGCGCAACATCATCACACGCACCTATGGCATGCATAGTTTAGAAACACATAGCATCGCTGATAAAGCAGTGATTATCATCGCTTTAGGTGGACTTTTAAGTTACATTTTTGAAACGCAAAAAATGCCACTGAATCACTTTAATCAACTAAAGTATCAAAGGCAACACGACAACATGGTAATGGACTATTTCACGCGTGTCAATTTAGAGTTAAACGAAACATTGCGCACTAAGGAAAAACGCGGTTCATTATTATGGGTAATCGATCGCACAAAGACAGCAGTAGGGGCGCGACTACTCAGGCAATGGCTTGAACACCCACTGCTCGACTTAAAGGCGATTTCAATGCGCCAAGCGGCCGTACAATTCTTTTATGACGAGCGTATTATTCGCTCTGAACTTAAAACACTACTAACTGCCATCTACGATTTTGAAAGACTGCTCGCCAAGGCCGTATTTGGCTCATTAAATCCGCGCGATTGCCATGCTTTAAAACAATCGCTCGCCGTATTACCCGATATTAAAGCACTGCTAAAATACAGCGATGTCGCCATTATCGAACAAAAAATTGCACAGTTTGATAAAGTGCGTCAATTATATGAACAACTTGATGACGCCATTGCCGATGAACCGCCATTCAGTGTGCGTGAGGGTGATATATTTAAAGATGGTTACAATGCCGAATTAGATGAATTGCGTTCAATTAAAACTAATGGTAAAAACTGGCTTTTAAAAATAGAAAGTCAAGAACGTCAAAAGACCGGCATTAAAAATCTTAGAATTGGCTATAATAAAGTGTTTGGCTATTACGTAGAAGTCAGTAAGGGCAATATTGACAAAGTGCCGGAACACTATCATCGCAAGCAAACTTTAGCCAATTCAGAACGCTATATTCTACCTGAACTCAAAACAATCGAAGATAAAATATTAGGTGCTGCTGAACGCATTGCCAAATTAGAGTATAACCTCTTTGCAGAAATTAGGCAGCAAATTATCGAACAAACCGATTTAATAAAGCAAGTCGGCAACGACATTGCCTACCTCGACTGCCTTTATGCACTGGGTGAGGTGGCACAGCGACAGCGCTATTGCCGACCAGTTTTTAACGATCAAAACGTGATATCGATCAAAGCGGGTCGACATCCTGTCGTCGAACAAATTGTCAGCGAAGCATCATTTATTGCCAACGATGCAACACTCGATAACGATAAAAATTTAATTACGATTATAACAGGGCCAAATATGGCAGGTAAGTCGACCTATTTAAGGCAGATTGCCCAAATCGTCATCTTGGCACAAATTGGTTCTTTTGTACCAGCTAGTACAGCTGACTTATGCATTGTCGATCGCGTGTTTACACGCGTTGGCGCAGCGGATGATCTGTTTCGCGGTCAGTCAACTTTTATGGTCGAAATGCAAGAACTGTCTACCATACTGCGATATGCCACGCCAAATAGCCTGATTTTACTCGATGAAATCGGACGAGGTACATCCACTTACGATGGCCTTAGCATTGCTTGGTCAGTGGTTGAATACATTGCAAACACATTGAATAGCAAGACAATTTTCGCAACGCATTATCATGAATTGACTGAACTCGAAGACCTTGTTACGGGCGTTGTCAACTGTTTAATTGATGTCAAACAATCCGGTGACGACATCGTATTTTTGCGAAAAATTAAACGCGGTCGTTCAGGGCGCAGCTTTGGTATCGAAGTTGCTAAAATGGCAGGCGTACCAGAGACTGTGATCGTTCGCGCCAAAAGTATTTTAGCAGAATTAGAAGATAGCGATATTACCAAAGTAGAAATTAGAGAACCAAAAAAAGTAACACCGCAAAACAATGCATCGCCAATAGCTGAACACCCCGTTATTGCCAAATTGCGCAATTTAAATACTGATCAATTAACACCAATAGAAGCCCTAAACACACTTTATGAAATTACAAAGCAGGTGAAACAAAATGATTAGACGACTACCACCGCACATCAGCAACCAAATTGCCGCCGGTGAGGTGATTGAACGACCGGCTGCCGTCGTTAAAGAACTACTTGAAAATGCAATTGACGCAGGTGCAACCAATATTACCATTGAAGTTGCCGAGGCTGGTAAATTACTTATTTCTATTGTTGACAATGGTTGTGGTATCGCCAAGGAAGACTTGGCATTGCTGTTCGAACGCCACGCAACCAGCAAAATAACGACTTTAGACGATATTTATTCAATTGATACACTTGGCTTTCGTGGTGAGGCTTTGGCTAGTATTGCTGCTGTGTCACGCGTTGAAGTCATATCACGCACTGCAAATAGCGCAACTGGCTATCAGTTGCAAGTTGACGGCGGTCAAATGACGACACCACAGACGACGGCCACCAATATCGGCACGACGGTAACAGTACGCGACCTATTTTATAATACACCTGTTCGCTACAAATTTTTAGCGAGCGATCGCAGCGAATCAGCAGCAATTACCTTTGTGGTTGAAAAGGTAATGTTAGGCCACCCAGCAATTCGGTTTACGTATCGCTTAGATGGTAAAGTGATTCGCAGTAGTGATGGTGACAATCAGTTAAAACACGTACTACACAGCCTATATGGCAATGATTTTGTAAAAAATATGTTAGTCGTTTCTGCACAGCGGCACGACATTACAGTGCACGGTTATATTTCTAAGCCAGAATACACACGGGGCAATCGTCGATTTCAGTCGTTATTTGTCAATCGTCGCTATGTCGAATGCAGCGATATTCAAACTGCAATCAACGATTGTTATAAGACACTTAACACGATTCATCGCTTTCCGGTATTTGTCTTACATATCGAATTGCCTGCCAATAAATTTGATGTCAATATTCACCCTGCTAAAACAGAAATTAAATTTCATGATATTGGCGCTGTCAAACAGGTAATCAGCGATAGCATTAAGCTTTGTTTAGCTGACAACTGCCTAGTACCCGAAGTGAAATTAGCAAATGACAGTAAAACGGAACAGGTAATTGATGAAAACACTAAAATTAACGACTATTTTCAACGTTTTAATAAAAAAATGCTCAAACCAGAAATCTACGCTGTTGACCAGGCAATCACACCACTTGCCAGTGAGTCAATCGATACTTACAGATCAGTTGACGAGAATAATCAACTTAGTTTTGAAACAATCGGCAATGTTCAGCAACCCGACGTAGCTGATCAGTTATTTATCGATGATGATGCTGATTTCAACCAGCAGGTACAACTTGATAATAGTGTTATCAAACGCGCGACGCATTATGACCGCTTGATGATTGTCGGCGTTTTATTTAACACATATATCATTTGCCAAAGGGATGACAGTGCCTTTTTAATAGACCAACACGCCGCCCACGAAAGAGTACTATTTGAACAGTTTTTAGATGACTTTCGCCATTCTAAAGTAGAAGCGCAATATTTATTAGAACCGTTCATATACCGTAGCGATCACCATACCAGCAACTTTATCGAACAAATGACTGCCGATATTAAGCGCATGGGAATCGACATTGAATACTTTGGCGAATCGAGTTGGTTGATCCGCAGTGTGCCGTCGATAAAGGGTATACCATTTAATGAACAGAGTATTACCCTGATACTTGACGCCATCGACATTAACAAGTGCGAAGCAATAACCGAACACAACCTCGACAATATTATATTGGCATCTTGTAAGGCGGCTGTTAAGGCACACGATAAGCTATCACATGATGAAATATATGCCTTATTAGCACTATTGCGTACCTATAAACAACCTTACACTTGCCCGCATGGTAGACCAATTATCATCGAGTTAACGGAGTATGAACTTGAAAAATTATTCAAACGCATACAATAAACCCAATATAATTATAATAGCTGGGCCAACTGCTGTCGGCAAAACAGAAACAGCAATTGAATTGGCAAAGGTGTTGAACGGCGAAATTATTTCGGCCGATTCAATGCAGATATATCGCGATATGACAATTGGCACAGCCAAACCAACTGCTCAAGAACAGGCGATGGTACCACACCATTTAGTCGATTTTGTCGACCCACGCGACACTTATAGTGTCGCACACTATGCCAAAGATGCACGTCATTGTATCGCGGACATCTTTGCTAGGGGAAAGCGACCGATTATTGCTGGTGGCACGGGTTTATATATGCACAGTTTAATTTATAATTTAGATTTTTCTAACGCTAAACGCGATGATGTCGTTCGCGATAAACTCAATAATATTTTGCAAAGTGAAGGCAAAACTGCTTTGCACGCTATGCTAAAAGCACGTGACGCAGCGGCTGCCAATCGCATTCACCCCAACAACAGTAAAAGAGTCATGCGTGCTTTGGAAATACTGCTGTCAGATAAAACGATTAATCCTTTTGAGATAACTGAAAAAACTGCATCTGATTTTAATACTAATTTATTTATACTCAGCCGTGCGCGCGCCGAACTATACGATCGCATAAATCGCCGCGTTGACATCATGCTCGCTAATGGTTTAGTCGATGAAGTAAAACAGCTAATAAAGTGCGGTTTAACTGATGACAATCAGTCAATGCGGGGTATAGGTTATAAAGAGGTGTATCAATACTTAATTGATGAAATTGATTACGATCAAATGGTTGCCCTATTAAAGCGCAACAGTCGACGCTATGCCAAACGTCAACTTACCTGGTTTAAACGATATAATTTTGCCAACTGGATTGATTTATCTATTCACAAAAGAAATGAAAATGTGATAGAATATATTATAGACAAGATTGCCTAGACAATCAAAAGGAGATTATTATGAAATCATCTGTTAATCTGCAAGATATCTTTTTGAACCAAGCCAGAAAAGAACAAATTCACATTACCGTTTTTCTGATAAGTGGTTATCAAATTAAAGGACTCGTAAAGGGTTTTGACGCCTACACAATTATTATTGACACCGATGGCAAACAGCAAATGATTTATAAGCATGCCATTTCAACATTGATCCCGACAAAGCCAATTAATTTTATGGCCGCCAGTGAAGAACAAACGGCACAGTAGCAATTTGAATAACTTGACATCACATTATGGTATTACAGCAGAACTTTTAGACGCAGCGACAAAGTGTGAAAATCAGCTAAAAACTGTTTTTACAGAAATTGATCGCCTAAAAGCGGAGAACTTTTATAAAGTTCTGTTTAGTATGCAAAAAAATAAATTATCTGATCATCATTTTAACTGGACGACCGGCTACGGCTACAATGACATTGGTCGCGAGGTTGTCGAGTCGATCTATGCTGATCTATTTAGGGCAGAAGCTGCTTTAGTGCGTACCCAAATCGTCAATGGTACGCACGCTTTATCTTTGGGACTTAATGCGATTTTGAGACCTGGGGATCACATGCTATCTATTAGCGGTACCCCCTATGATACAATACACGAAACCATTGGCATTGATCTAAAAAACGGCGCTAGCTTAACTGAAATTGGCGTTGAATATTCTGATATTGCATTGACCAAAACTGGTCAAATTGATATCGAAAATGCCATCTTAAATTTGCGTGATAATACAAAACTAATCTACATTCAGCGCTCGAGTGGCTACGATTTTAGAGCAGCGCTGAGTATAGCCGAAATCGAATGCGCGATAAAGGCTCTAAAAAAAGTGGCTCCTCATCTTCTCTTTATGGTTGATAATTGCTACGGCGAATTTATCGAAGCAAAAGAACCGACCGAAGTAGGCGCCAATTTAATAGCTGGTTCGCTAATTAAAAACCCAGGCGGCGGTTTAGCGCTCAGCGGTGGGTATTTAGCAGGCGATAGGGCGCTAATAGAACAATGTGCTTTTAAACTAACAGCACCTGGCATTGGCAAAGAGTGCGGCCTTACTTTTGGTCAAAATAGAACGATATTACAAGGGTTGTTTATGGCGCCGGGCGTTGTGGCCGGTGCCTTAAAAAGTGCAATTTTTGCAGCTAAGTTGTTTGAAGACCATGGTTTTGAAGTAACACCTAAATGGAATGACAAAAGAGGTGACATCATACAGGCTATTTTACTAGGTAATCGCGCTAATGTTGTTGCATTTTGCAAAGCCGTTCAAAGCGTTGCACCGGTTGATAGTTTCGTCACACCTGAGCCGTGGGATATGCCCGGTTACGACAGCAAGGTTATCATGGCGGCAGGGGCGTTTGTGCAAGGGGCTTCTATTGAACTGAGCGCTGATGCGCCAATGCGCGAACCCTATGCTGTCTATTTGCAAGGGGGCTTAAATTATGAACACGGTAAACTCGGCGCAATCTGCGCCCTGCAAAGTATACTGAAGCGTTAGTGTTTTGCGCAGCAACAAAGAAATTGCTCATTCTGAACAGTCTGAGCTATAGTTTGCGAAAAACACCCTTAACTAAACCAAGAATTTCAACGCTCGAAACATAAATAGGGTCAAGCTCATCATTTTCTGGTTGAAGCCTGTACCCATTATTTTCTTTATAAAAAGTCTTAACCGTCGCGCTATCTTCAACCAGCGCAACCACCATATCGCCATTATTGGCGGTTTTTTGCTGTTTAACTAAAATGTAATCGCGATCGAAGATGCCAACATTGATCATGCTGTCACCCGATACGCGCAATACAAAGTAATCGCCCTGTCCAACAAAATCGATTGGAATGGGGAAGTAGTCGTCATATTCTTGATTGGCGAGTATTGGTTGACCAGCAGAAACCTTACCAACGACCGGAATATTTGCCACTTCAGGCACTGGAAATGGTATCACATTGCTTTTTTCGGCTTCGTATAATCCAGATGGCTTTAAAATTTCAATTGAGCGATTCTTAGTTTTATCTCTTTTAATATAACCTTTCTTTTCAAGTCTTTCGAGATGACCGTGAACCGTCGAAGTAGAACTTAAACCGACCCCCTCGCAAATTTCACGTACAGCAGGGGGAATATTGCGCTCAGCTACCTTACGTTCGATAAAAGCCAGTATTTCTTGTTGTTTATTCGTTAAATCAGTCGCCATAATTGCCTCCTTTTTTTATAGAATAGCACAAAAAAATAAAAAAATCAAACATTTGTTCGCTATTTTACTTGAAAAAGAACAAATGTTCGTGTATAATATAAAAAACGAACATATGTTCTAAAGGAGGCAGTTATGAATGCAAGTGTTCAATACAGAAAAACATATAGATTTAATAAAAAGAAATTTATCAAAAGTCTTATAATTACAATCGCGGTTATTATGACCATCATTATCTTTTTAAGCATTACTGGCTCACTGTTTAGTAGCGCCAATAAATTACAACGCTATGACGGTTACAACGTGGTCTATGGCGATACACTGTGGACCATCGCACAATCATATCAAGATGAATACGACGACATTCGTCATTTTATATTTGAAATAAAAGAAGCCAACCATTTACAAGGCGATTATATATTTCCTGGTCAAAAATTAAAAATACCGCTTAAATAAAAGGTTAACTTCACATAAAAATCTAAACTTTCTAATCGTCGTCTAGTAATTCATAATTCGACAATATATCGCGCTTGGCATGCTTGCGATGAGCGGCATAGAGCTGTGTGGTAGTAATATTGTCGTGGTCTAGCAAATTTTGAACATCGTATATTGAAAAACCAAATTCAATTAATGATGAGGCTGCTGTGGCGCGCAATTTATGTGGACTATAGCCTTTATCGCGACTGGTATGCAAGGCGATAGAGGTATATTTTTTAACTAAATTTCTAATCGCTCTAATAGTGAGGCGCGAACCCTGCAATGATAAAAATAGGGCATCAGCGTCTTTTGCTTTTAAATATAAGTTATTTCTTTCATTTTCTAAATAATCATCAATCACACGCTTTGCACTTTGATTAATCGGCATAATAACTTCTTTGCCGCGTTTGCGATAAATGGTAAATTCTTCTCTATTAAAATTAAATGTCGATAAATTAAGCTGCTGTAGTTCGCTTAAGCGCAAACCATAGGTGGTAAACAAAACCAAAATGGCCTTGTCGCGATATTTGGTTTTTTCCCAGTAAACTTTCTCACGCTCAGTTAGACCTTCACCCAATTCAACTGCGCGAATCATTGTTGCAACTTCTTCAATTTGTAAGCGCTTAATGGCATCAGGTTGTGGTTTTGGCAATTTTATTGGATTAAAGCCAGTTGTTATATCAGTTTTTAGCATTTCTTCGCGATAGAGAAACTTAAAAAAGACACTGAGTGCAGATTTTTTGCGAGAAAGCGACCGATTGTGATTTTCCATTATATAGGTAGCACCATCTTTTTCTAGTTCGTAGTACGCGCAATAATCACCAATAAAGCGATTAATATCTTTAGCTTTAATCTTTTTAAGTTCCTTCAAAGTGACCTGATCAATGGTTTCAGCACGCGTTAATAGTGTTTCGACTACAAGATAACGAAAGAAAAAATGCAAGTCAGATAGATAAGCATAACGCGTCGTCAGGGCAACGCCGTTTTTTAAATAGACAAAGTAATCGTATAGAAAATCTGGAAAATCAGCTTCTAAAGCACGACAGCGATCTTTTATTTGGCTTTCTGCCGCAACAATATTATCTGGTTTTGAAGTTTTATTATGAATAATTTTCTTTTTACTCATTGAGCACCTCATCGACGCTGAGTTTATCTTTTTTATTGATCGTGTAGAGTAAAATACCGCCCATAATAATAGCTATGCCAGTTAATTTTAAAGGCGTAAAGCCCTCATCAAATAGAAAATAGGCAATCACGCTACCGATAATCGGTTCACCTAAAACTGAAATGGATAGCGTCTTTGAAGACACGACTTTAAGTGATAGTGTCAACATACTATGGCCAAGCAGGGTAGGGATAATCGCCAACCCCAAAAAGACTAAATAGTTTATCTTGTCGGTAACGACAAAGGCCTGCGGAAATGCGACAGCTGATAAAATAATCAAAAATATGGCGCTGCTGCCATAGACGATAAAGGTATAAACCTCATTTGATATTTCACGTCGACTGACATCGCCAATAAACAAATAAATACCAAATAAAAAGGCCGATAAAATGGCAATTAAGTCGCCACTTAAAGCATGACCAGAAATATTGCCATCAGCATATGCTAATAACATACTACCACCAATTGTAATGAAAATGGCAATCATTTGAAAAACACTAGTGCGTTCATTGTGAAAGACGCGCGCCAGTACAACCAATAATATTGGATGCAAATTAACTAATACAGCGGCACTGGCAACACTAGTTAACTTAATGGCATAAAACCATGTAATAAAATGAAGCGCTAAGACAACGCCATTGATAATGGAAAACTTTAAAGTGCGCTTTGAGACATTTTTTATGGCTAATAATTTTTTGTTGAAAATAAAAGCCATCAGAATTGTGACAGTGATCATGCGATAAAGTGCAATGGTCAGTGGATCAACTGTAGCATAACGCGTGATAATTGGTGAAACCGAAATACCAAAGATACCAATGATCAAATATATGTAATATTGTCGCTTCATAATGTTCTATATTAAACTATTCCCAAAATAGATATTTAAGGAATAGTTAATCAACACTCCTTTTAAATTAATAAAACTTAAGATTTTCTGCTCTGATCAGTTATGTACCCACTTTTTAAGAAAATTGATAATAACAACAGTAAACAACTCATTATTAAAATTGAATATGTCAAACCGCTAGAAAAATTCATCGAAATAAATTTTGCTGTAGGCCCTTCTGGCAGTGGCATTTTCACAAGGACATGACCGTTATTGATCATCATAAAGAAACATAAAAGAAAACCAATCAGTGAAGCAGTAAATGCTGCCAATGATAGACGTTTTTTCACACTGCACCTCCTACACCTAAATTTCATTTAGACGCTCAAGCTAACATTAGTATCAATGCTATCTGAATGACATGCTATAATTGGTTTAAGAAATGTATCAATAAATACATCAACTTGTTCAGCCGCTAATCCCGTATAGCGACTGGGCGATAATAAATCAGCAATATCACTCTGTGATATATTAAATGTATCGTCATTGACAATACGCGTCAGCAAGTCATTATCAGCGCCATCTTCTTTTATACGCTTGGCACTTTCCATTGATAGTTGACGAATGCGCTCGTGTAACACTTGGCGATCTCCCCCATTTTTAACCCCTGCCATAATGATATTTTCAGTTGCCATAAAAGGTAGTTCAGCCATAACGTGCTTTTCGATCACCTTTGGATAGACAACAAGCCCCTTTGTAACATTAATAGCTATGTTTAAAATGCCGTCAACTGCTAAAAAGCTCTCTGGCAAACTAATTCTTCTATTTGCTGAATCGTCAAGCGTTCGCTCAAACCACTGGCTTGACATCGTCATCATTGGGTTAGCTAAATTGGCAATAACCAAGCGCGCTAAAGCTGCTATGCGTTCAGACCGCATTGGATTGCGCTTATAAGCCATTGCTGACGAGCCAATTTGTGATTTTTCGAATGGTTCTTCTATTTCTTTGAGATGCTGTAACAATCTAAGGTCATTGGTCATTTTGTGCATACTTTGGGCAATACCTGCCAGCACACCAATAATTTTGCTGTCAATTTTTCGTGTATACGTTTGCCCACAAACTGGTATTGGCTTGGCGATGCCCAACTTTTGACAAACCAATTGATCAAGTTGTCTAACTTTTTCAGCATCGTTTTCAAATAATGCCAGATAACTGGCTTGTGTGCCAGTTGTACCCTTTGTACCACGCAAATAATAATTGTCTAACAAATGACTAATGTCTTCGTAGTCAAGTAATAGATCTTGCGCCCAAAGCGTTGCCCGCTTGCCGACTGTCGTCAGTTGAGCGGGCTGAAAATGGGTGTACCCCAAAGTTGGCAGCGCTTTATACTTTGAGGCAAAATCGCTTATATTTTTTAAGACGGCGACAAGCTTTGTTTGAACTATCAACAACGCCCGATACATAATTAACAGATCAGTGTTCCCGCCAACAAATGCAGAAGTAGCACCTAAATGTATAATCGGCTTGGCTGTTGGACACTGAGCGCCGTAAGTATGCACATGGCTCATCACATCATGACGCGTCTCCTTTTCAATTTGATGCGCCATTTGATAGTCAATATTATCGACATTGGCTTTTAATTCGGCTAACTGTTCAGCTGTAATATTTAAACCAAGCTCATGCTGCGCTTCGGCCAGCGCTATCCAGCAACGGCGCCAAGTTGAAAACTTCATATCGGCTGAAAATAATGCAACCATATCCGCACTGGCATAGCGCGTAACCAGTGGGTTTTGATAGCGACTCGTCATCTCTCCTCCTCGTGACATTATTTAGCGTATTCAACAGAACGCGTCTCTCTGATCATGCTTACTTTAATTTGACCAGGATAATCGAGTTCTTCTTCAATCCGTTTTCTAATATCGCGACCTAATAATACCATTTCATCGTCAGATATTTTTTCTGGTACAACCATTATTCTTATTTCACGACCGGCCTGAATGGCAAATGACTTATCAACACCTTGATACGAATTAGAAATACCCTCAAGCCCCTCTAAGCGCTTAATGTATGTATTGAGCGTCTCGCGCCTCGCACCAGGTCGCGCCGCCGACAATGCATCGGCCGCCGTAACTAAAATCGCTTCAATTGTCTCGGGTTCATAATCGCCATGGTGCGTACTCATGGCATGAATAACTGCTTTTGATTCCTTATAGCGCTTCAATAAGCTCATACCAAGTTCAACGTGCGTACCCTCAAGTTCTTGGTCAACTGCCTTACCGATATCGTGTAACAGCCCAGCGCGTTTGGCAATTCTGGTATTGACACCCAATTCAGCCGCCAATACCGAAGACAATTCGGCAACTTCAATTGAATGCTTTAATACATTTTGACCATAACTGGTGCGATAGTGTAAGCGCCCAAGCAATTTAACGAGTTCTGGATGCAAATTGTGAATACCGACTTCAAATGTCGCGTTCTCACCGTATTCTTTCATCTTTTGTTCAACTTCTTTTTTGGCCTTAGCAACCATTTCTTCAATGCGCGCTGGGTGAATACGACCATCTTGAATCAATTTTTCTAAAGCGATTCTAGCAATCTCACGTCTCACAGCATCAAAAGATGACAGAATGACTGCTTCAGGCGTATCATCAATAATTAGATCAACGCCAGTAAGTGTTTCAAGTGCTCTTATGTTACGTCCTTCTCGACCAATAATACGGCCTTTCATATCGTCGTTTGGTAAATCGACAACAGATACTGTTGATTCGGATACATGATCAGCTGCCGAACGTTGAATCGCAATCGAGATTATTTCTTGCGCTTTTTTCTTGGCCGTTTCTTGAACGTGATTTTCAGCTTCCTTAATTAATAAGACCGATTCATGCTTAATTTCTTTTTCTAAATCGCGTAATAATTGCTTTTTAGCCTCTTCTTGGCTCAGTCCTGAAACACGTTCTAACTCTTTAAGATGCCGCTGTTCTAAATCTTGTAATGCTGATTCTTTTTTGTCGAGCGATGACTGTCGCTTGTTAAGCGATTCTTCGCGCTTGCTCATTTTGTTTGCGCGGTTTTCTAACTGTTCTTCTTTTTGAAGATTTCTCTTTTCAACTGCTTTAATTTCGTTTCTTCTACTCTTGCTCTCTTTTTCTAGTTCTAAACGCAATTGGTATATTTCATCTTTAGCTTCTACCAATTTTGCCTTTCTCTCTGATTCAGCAGCTTGTTTGGCATTTGTAATAATTTCTGCCGCCCTTACTTCAGCGCTTTTTAATTTGGATTCAGAAATATTTTTTCTGATGATGAACCCGATAAATATGCCGATAACAAGTGCTAAAACAGCTGCTGCGATGATAACTAGAAATGAAAAATCTGCTCCCATTCTAATAATCCTCCCTGTTCTAATGCTATTCTTCGTAAAAAAATAAGACCGCGTGCGGTCTTATGTGAACAACTAAACTATTCACATGTATCAATGTGATATCATAAATATTAGCCCCAGAATACTCGCTTATATGCAAAAATAAAGCAACTGTTCTCATCTATTTTTATTAATTGAAATCATAAAGATAACAAGATATCTAAAAGGCATTCGCCTACAGTGATACTACCGTACATCTAATTTTACCCTCTATTGTGGAGTGTGTCAACCCCATAGAAGCATGTGCGAATGCCTAAGTATTTGTAAATTTATTGTTCGCTGTTCGATTCAGCGTCAATTTGAAAATGTTGTTTCACTTGCGCCTCAATTTCTTCTAAAAGCGCCCTGTTTTGCTTTAAGTGTTGTTTGACATTTTCTCTACCTTGTCCAAGTTTTTCACCGTTATAACTGTACCACGCGCCAGCACGTTTTATTATATCGGCATCAACAGCAGCATCTAATGTACTGCCAATTTTAGAAATGCCCTCACCGTACATAATATCAAATTGTGCGGTTTTAAACGGCGGCGCCAGTTTATTTTTAACCACTTTAAGACGCGTGCGATTGCCCAATACGGTGTCACCAGATTTAATTGATTCAGATCGCCTGACATCAAGCCGCATTGAAGCGTAAAACTTTAGGGCGTTACCACCCGTTGTCGTCTCTGGATTACCATACATGACACCAATTTTCATGCGAAGTTGATTGATAAAGATCACTGAGCACTTTGACTTATTGACGAGCGCCGTCAATTTGCGTAGTGCTTGCGACATTAAACGAGCTTGTAGCCCCATATGGCTGTCGCCCATTTCGCCGGTAATTTCAGCTTTTGGCACCAAAGCAGCCACCGAGTCGATGACGATAATATCGACCGCGCCACTGCGCACCAAGGCATCACATATTTCTAATGCTTGTTCACCAGTATCGGGTTGCGATACAATTAATTCGTCGACATCAACGCCAATTTTACGCGCGTACACCGGATCGAGTGCGTGTTCGGCATCGATAAACGCCGCAACGCCGCCTGCTTTCTGTGCTTCAGCGATTACGTGTAGCGAAACCGTCGTCTTGCCTGATGATTCTGGCCCGTATATTTCAATAATTCGCCCCTTCGGAATGCCACCGATGCCCAAGGCGATATCAATCGCCATACATCCCGATGAAATGACGTCGATATTCATGTTGATTGGGTCGTCACCCAAGCGCATAATGGCGCCTTTGCCGTATTGCTTTTCAATTTGATTCATTACTGTTTCTAACGCTTTTTTTCTACCGTCCATTGCAACCTCCGTATAGCGAACGTTTGTTCTATGCTAATATTATATGTCTTTTTCTAATGAAAATCAAGTTTTTTATTTACTAAAATGCAGTTTGCATTCTCTCGTCTATTCTACTATTCTACTGAGTACGGCCTTTAAGGCATGCAGTGTTGCATAGTGTTGATTTTTAGCGCGATTGCGCTTAAATAGGTGTTTATCGATAACGACTTCACCGCGATAACACGTTGCAATATAGACCAAACCGACTGGTTTTTTTGCCGTGCCACCTGTTGGTCCAGCAATACCAGTAATGGCCACGCCGATATCACTTTGGGTACGCGCTATCAGACCAATTACCATTTCACGCGCCGCTTCGGGCGAGACCGCGCCATACTTTGCCAATGTCGCTTCAGAAACACCCAGTTGTCGCATTTTTTCTTCGTTACTATAACTGACGACACCACCAACAAAGGCGTCAGACGCGCCGCTGACGCTTGTGATTTCAGTGGCAACCGCACCACCTGTACAACTTTCGGCGGTGCTTAGTGTCAACTGTTTTTGCTTGAGCTGTGCTACCACAACTTCTGCCAAAGATAATTCTGCTTCAGCGTAAATTAAGTGTTTTAAGCGCTGCCTCATACTATCTAATAACGGCAAAACAGACGCTTTAGCAGCTGCTTCTGTATCGTCATAAGCAGTCAAACGTATTGTAATAATGCTATCGCTGACATAAATGCCAATCATGACAACTTCGCTTTTGATGTCGCTGATTAAATCGTCAATTGCCGATTCGCCGGCACCAAACAATTTAAGTGCGGTTTCGTATTTAGATTTACCGCTTTTAAATATGTGATCAGTCGCGCGTGCTAAGACATGCTTCATTTCATTAGTCGGACCCGGCAGAGCGACAACTGTCAAATCATCTTTCACAACAACAAAACCGTCGGCTGTGCCATAATCATTGATAATGATATGTGCGCCTTGCGGAAAAAATGTCTGCTGATAGTTATTTTTAGTAACTCTGCCAGAAAAGCTTTTAAACATTGTCATTAGTTTCTGTTTGGATGCTTCTTCTTCAACAAGCGGCAACTTTAAAAATTGACTTACGACATCGCGAGTAATATCATCGCGGGTTGGTCCTAATCCACCGGTGATCACAATGAGTTCTACCCTATTTTTTAAAAAGTTTAATGCATCATCAATGCGTGTCGCACTGTCTTCGCAACTGATATGGTAGTCAACTAAATAGCCGGCACTAGCCAGTACGCGACTAATATATTGCGCATGACTATTGAGCGTATGTCCAGCCATTAATTCACTGCCAATATTTAATACTGCTGCTCGTTTCATTGTTTAAGTTCCCTCCCATTGCGTCGTATTGCACGCGTTGTTGTGTATACTGGCTACATTTTACACTAATCAACTAATTAATTCCATTGTTATCTTTATGATAACAATAAAAACAAGCCAATTAATTAATATTGACTTGCTTTTATTCGTGTGCTCAAATCTAGTAAAAACCAGTTTCTAGAATCCACTTAACTTAAATATGACAACTTCTTTTACTGCTTCATCAGCGCTATTTAGAGTGACCAGTGCCAGAATATCGCCGTTCGCTTGTCTAACTGCTGAACACAGCTTATAAGTATCTTCAGCAAAGAGATCAGCCCCATTAATTGCACCAATCCATTGTCCATTTTTATCCCAGAGACATACTTCATTATCATTAACATGTAATTCAAGATAACCATTTTCGGTTTCTGCAATATAAGTTGTCGTACCCAGATTAGAGAATTTTTCAGCGATGAGTGTTAATTCTAGTTTACCGTCTAAATTGTAAATAAATGTCTTTTTCTCGGTTTCCCCCACCGGATAACCTGATGCATATATGTGGTTTTCATCAATTCTAAGATAAAGTAGCTGCGATAATTCGTCAGTAAAATCTATCTTCGTCTTTTTCATTAAATTATCCTGGTAACTAATTTTTTTACATTCCGCCGCTGACATAAGTATATAACTAATTCCCCATTTACCAGATGGGTGCATCGCCACTAAATCGAGACCGCCAAAAGATTCCACTTTTGCACCATCTTTAATTGAAATTAAGGGATCGCTATAATCACTAAGCCACAGTGTATCATCATTTGTTACTGATAACTTTTCACCACTTTGTTCAATACTAATTTCTTTTGCAAATCTTAATGATTCTTTGTTATAGCTGTATTCGAGCAATTTATTATCGCTCAATAGATAAGTTTTGTCCCCGACAATTGCAATATCCAGCTTTTTAACATCAGATACCATTAACGTTTTATCAAATGGCAACTTCTGGCAATTGATCGTAAATTTACCTAGCGTTGCACGCCCCTCAGTCTGTTCACTTGACGTCTGACTGCCATTTTGAGTACTTGTCTGGTCAGCCGATATGCTGCTATTACTATCAGAAGCATCTACCTCTCTTGTTTCATTTTCGGTAGAGCAAGCTGACAAAAGTAAAAATAAGCCAATCAGTATTGCTAGTAAACCAAGTGGATTTTTTTTCATTGTAATCACACTCCTTTATACTATACTTCTTGCCTTTACGTTGTTATTACTTTTGTAACGATATGTCTCTGTATATTTATTTTACCTCTGATCTACCAAGTAATCAAGTTAAATAGCCCTTAATAATTGTAACACACATGCATACTCTATTATAATTTCAATTTTTGCCAATTCTTAGCCGTATAATCTATCCCCGACAACACAGTCATAAATAGTGCACTGTACAGTAATATTTTATCTAATGGTATACGATACAACACTGCTGGATAGTTATTTAACAAAATAACGGCAATTGCTAGCATTTGTAATACCGTTTTAAACTTGCCTAAACTACCTGCCGCGACGACAACCCCCTGCGCTGCGGCGTTCATTCTCAGCACATCGATAAAAAAGTCGCGAGAAATAATAACGATGACCACCCAACCGGCAATGTCACCCAAATCTACCAGGGCAACTAGTGCTGCCACAACCAAAATTTTATCGGCAACTGGGTCAAGCAATTTACCCAAATTGGTAATTTGATTGTAATGTCTAGCTATGTAGCCGTCTAAAAAGTCGGTAAGCGAAGCAACTACAAAAATTGCAAAGGCGATATAGCGACTTGTCAGTGTTGGCTGATAGATAAAGTAGATGAAAAATGGTACTACTATAATTCTAAAAATTGTTAATTTGTTTGCTGTGTTCAACATACTCTCCTATAATATCAAATTCTAGGCAATCTGTTACCAAAACGCTAACATATTGACCAATTTCAAGTGCTTTACCATCTGTATGCACATAGCAAATACCATCTATTTCTGGCGCATCATATGCTGTTCTGCCGACATAAATTTTGTTCTGTTCAACGATTTCTTCGATTAAGACTTCTTGTATAGTGTTCAGTTTTTCTACTTGCAAAGTTTCAGAAATATCTTGCTGTATCGCCATTAAATTTGACAGTCGTTCTGTTGCAACCGCTTCTTCAACGCGACCATCGAGTGCGTAGGCCGGGGTGTTTTCTTCCAATGAATAGCGAAATGCCCCTAACCTATCAAATTTTACCTCTTTGACAAAATCGAGTAATAAATTATAATCCTGTTCAGTTTCACCCGGAAAACCGACGATAACGGTCGTGCGCACGCAAGGGGTTTCGCAGTATTTACGAATTGCCTTTATCACATTGCGAATTTGTTGTTGTGTAGTGTTGCGATGCATGCGCTTTAATACCGAATCGCTGGCATGCTGTATCGGTATGTCAAAATAGTCGACTACTTTGTCAAGTGCAGCTATGCCTTTAATGGTTTCCTCGGTTAGAATATCTGGGTAAATATACTGTAGCCTAATCCACTTGATGCCGGCAATGGCATTGAGCTGTTCTAGTAATTCTACTAATTTATACGCTTTATAGTTGTCAATGCCATAGCGCGATGTATCTTGTGCGATAATAATCAACTCGCTTACACCGGCTTGCGCCATTGCCTTGGCCTCGGCAACGATATTTTCAATATTTCGAGAGCGATAGCGACCACGCAACTTGGGAATAATGCAATAAGTACAGCGATTATCACAGCCTTCAGAAATTTTTAAAAAACCAGTGCTTCCCTTTGGCAGCCGCCGTATTGTCGTATCGGGTGTAATGCGGTCGGCACTATCAACTTGCAATAAAACGCGCTGTCGATCTTTTAATAGCTGAATGATATTGACAATTTCATTAAATGTCGTTGTGCCGATAAAGGCGTCAACTTCCTCAATTTCCTTTGCTAATTCACTGGCATAGCGCTGCGCCAAACAGCCGGCCACAATAAAAAACCGGCAGTTGCCATGTTTCTTATAATGCAATAATTCAAATATGCTATCGAGTGACTCGCGCTTGGCATCTTCAATAAAACCACATGTGTTGACCACGATGACATCGGCATCAAACGGGTCATTAACTATAACATGATTAGCGGCATCAAGTAATCCCATCATCACTTCTGAATCAACCTGATTTTTTGAACAGCCGAGCGTCTCAATGTAATACCTATATGTCATATTATTCTGCCGCTTCATATTCTTGCCACGTAATCAACACTTCACGCGGCTTTGAGCCACGCGACGGGCCTATGACACCACGCGCTTCTATTTCGTCAATCATACGCGCTGCACGGTTGTAGCCAATTCTAAATTGTCTTTGCAATAGCGAAGTCGACGCCTTTTCAGACCGAATCACAAATTCAATTGCCGCGCTCAGCAATTCGTCAACTTCATCGTTCTGATTGCCATTCATATTGACAGCAACCTCATCAAGTGAAACTTCATCATAATGCAGTTCGCCATCAACCTGACCTTTTACATAGCTGACAACAGCTTCAACTTCTTCTTCTGAAATAAAAGAGCCCTGAACGCGCAGCGGTTTGGCGCGTCCAACTGGATAATAGAGCATATCACCCTTGCCGAGCAATTTCTCAGCGCCTGCCATATCAATAATGGTGCGCGAATCAACCTGTGACGATACTGAAAAGGCAATCCGCGACGGAATATTGGCTTTAATCACACCTGTAATAACATCGACAGATGGGCGCTGCGTTGCAACAATTAAGTGAATACCTGCCGCTCGCGCCATCTGCGCAAGCCGACATATGGCGTCTTCTACCTGATTGGGCGCCACCATCATCAAATCGGCTAATTCATCGATAATGACGACAATTCGCGGCATTACTTGCAAGTCCTCTTCAAGTTCGGCTTTTTTATTAAAGCTCGTGACATCACGCACGCCATTTTCAGCAAATTGATTATAGCGCTCCGTCATTTCTTGTACGGCCCAATTTAGCGCAATTGAAGCTTTTTTAGGGTCGGTTACTACAGGCAATATCAAATGCGGTATGCCATTGTAAACATTGAGTTCAACGACTTTGGGGTCGATCATTAAAAACTTAACTTCATCGGGCTTAGCATTGAACAATATGCTGGTGATAATTGTATTGACACAGACGCTTTTACCCGACCCAGTGGCACCGGCAATCAATAAATGCGGCATTTTAGATAAGTCTGCAATAATCGGTTGCCCCGAAATGCCCTTGCCTAGTGCAAAGCGGATCGGCGACTTAACCGCACTGTAATTTTCGGTTTCGATCACATCACGCACTGTAACAACAGAGGTGTTTTCGTTAGGTACTTCAATGCCAATTGCCGCTTTACCTGGTATCGGCGCAACAATTCTGACGCTGGTTGCCGCCAAATTTAAGGCGATGTCATCAGTTAAATTAACAATTTTACTGACCTTAACGCCAGGGCTGGGTTGTATTTCAAAACGCGTAATCATCGGTCCTTTACTGACTTGTATAACATGTGCATCAATTTTAAAATTAGCCAACGTGCGCTCTAATAATTTTGCCTTTTCTAAAATAGCCTTATTATCTTTTTCAGAGCGTGCGTTTGAACCAAAATTAAGCAGTGCCGTCTTTGGTATTATATAATTTTCATACGACTTTTCAACCTGCTGCGTGATCTTCGTTTCAACAGCGTCGACTTCTTCATGCGTAATGACGGCATTTTCCTTTTTAATCGCCTTTAGATCTTTTATCGCGCTGACCACTTTTTTATTATCGGTCGTCTCTTCAACAGGTTGACTAACCGGTTCTAGCGGTTTACGTCGATCTTCATAGTCGACAATTGTAATGCTACCATAGGTTTCTTCACCATCTTGATCGACAATTTTGGTTCGTTTAGTTGGAACAACTGTATCGTTTGAATCATCGATTAAATCATCACTTTCAACTAAATTCTCTGAAAAGTCTTCTGTCTTTAATAATTCAATAATATTCTTTTTATCTTTTTGCGTCGCCAAGCTTTCATCACTGCGTTTAAATTGTTCAACGCCGCTCTTAATCGCATCGCCAATTTTTTCGTTTGTCTTAACCAACGACTGCTTAGTAACGGCAGCTGATTTCCCCAATTTTATACCAATTTTAGTTGGTGTAATGTCAAAGGCAAATATTCCCAACAGCATCAGTGCCGTTACAATTGTCAGCATTGTCCCCCAAAAGCCAATCGTGCCATAAAAAAGTGTAAAAATAAATTGACCGACTACACCTAAACTAATCAGGCGCTGTCCCGAACTAAATGCATTGACAATGCCGCCGGCTGTAAAAATATCAGTCGTGTTATACTCTATCATAATTAAGCCCATGCCCAGTATACTGGCAAGCGATAAAAACAACGACGAAAGATAAACGCGGCTACGATACTGTATTAAATTACTATTAATCGTCACAAAGGCGACCGCAAATAAGACAAGTGGAAAAATAAAGGCATAATAAGAAAACAGCCCTGTCAACAGATTTTTTATAAAGTCGCCAACAAAGCTCGTTGCACCTGTAAAAAGCGCCAGCATCATAAATAGTGTCACGGCCAACAACAATGTCAATTTTACTTCATAACGCACCCTTGAACCACTGTTATTGTTTGCCTTTTTAGAACGTTTTGTAGCGCTTTTTTTGGCTTTAGCCTTACTGCTTGTGCGCCCTTTTGTTTGCTTTGTTCTAGCCATTGATTATTTCTTCTTCCTCATCTGTTAATGCAATTTGCAAGCGATCGAACGACTCGATCGGCGGCAAGTCACGCAGCGTTTTCAAGCCAAACTTCTTTAGAAATAAATTAGTTGTACTATATAAATTAGGTCTACCAACTTGTTCTAGCTTACCTGATATTGTCACGAAATCGAGTTCTATTAAGCTCTGTAATGAGCGATCAGATCCAACACCGCGAATTGCTTCAATTTCTAATTTGGTAATCGGTTGTCGATATGCGACAATCGCCAATACTTCAAGTAAACTAGCTGATAAGCCGCGTGAACGATCCGATTTAAACAACTGGTCAACCGTAACAGCAAAGGCCTGTTTGCTGGCTAATTGAACCGATTGATTAACTTCTATTAAGTGAATACCATGCATATCGGTTTCATAATGTGCTTTTAAGTGCTCAATCGCCTGTTTAATCGTATCGTTATCGACCTCTAATAATTTAGCTAATTTTTGATAAGACAGCGCATCGCCCCAGGCGAACAGCAGCGCCTCTATTTTTTGAACTAATTGTTTATTCATGCCTACTCTTTCTCTAAAACAATTTCAGAAAATGATTCATTTTGATAAATTAAAACGCTATTGTCGCGCAAGTATTCTAACAGCGCCAAAAAAATAACGACCACTTCCATTTTATCGCGCGCCGCGCCAACTAATTCACTGAATGTCCAACGTGGCTGCACGCTAAATCTACCGCTGATATATCCTAGTTTTTGCTCAATCGTGTAATGGTCGCGCACTAGTTTATCAAAATAATGCTGTCGGTTCAAGTCGTAAACGGGGATGCGATTAATCACATCATTCAATGCATTGACCAATAGCGAGATGTCGATATTAGCGATATCATTTTCTGGATCAAACGACGCTTTAAAGCGTTCTACTTCGTTAATCCGCTGTAAGCGAATACCCGAAAAGTCATCATGTTGTTTTTTTAATTCACCGGCCGCATCTTTGTAAAGCTTATACTGTAGCAAGCGCTGTACTAAATCATAGCGCGGATCATCTTCTGAAATAAGCTCGTCTTCATCATCAGAACCATGAATTGGCAACAGCATTTTAGACTTTATTTCCAGTAAGTTGGCTGCCATTACGATAAATTCACTCATATCATCCATTTGATTGTCGGCTGTCTGATCAATATATGCCAAAAACTGCTCTGTCACAAGATTAATCGGAATATCGTAAATATCAATATCGTTTTTTTCCAATAAATGTAAAAGTAATTCTAAAGGCCCCTCAAAGATCGGTAGCACAACATTTAATTGATAAGCCATCCATTCACCTATTTGCGATCGTAGCGGCTAACGCCGTCTGCTTTAACAATTGCCTTGATTAACTGCGCTTCAGAACAAGCAACCTCACTGATATTAATCGCAGCGACTAGCTTTTGTTCAACTTCATCTAAACATGTTTTATCATTACTGTAAAGCGTTGCCAGAACGTCGCCACTTGCCACATAATCACCAATTTTAACCGTCAGTTGAATACCGGCACTGAGATCTATTTCAGATGACATATCAATGCGCCCTGCGCCCAATAGCATTGCACAAATACCGACCGCTTCATTTTCAAAAGCAGCGATGTAACCGCTTTGCGGTGCCTTTACTGCACGTTTATAATTGGCTTGTGGCAAGCGCGTATAATCGTCAACTACGCCATCATCGCCATCTTGCGCCTTGACAAATTCTCGAAACTTGGCTAACGCCTTGCCATTGGCAATATTATCGACCAGCATTTGGTGTGCTTCATCAAATGTTTCAGCTGCACCACCGATCATTGCCATATTGGCGCCCAAAGTCAGGCATAATTCAGTTAAATCAGCCGGCCCGTTGCCCTTGAGTGTTTCAATCGCTTCGATCACCTCTAAGCCATTGCCAATCGCAAAGCCCAGTGGCTGCGACATATCAGTAATTACGGCAATGGTTTGTTTTGACATGCCATCGCCAATCTCAACCATCGCCTTAGCCAATGCAATTGACCCCTCAATGTCTTTGATAAACGCACCCGAACCCGTTTTGACATCTAAGACGATGCCGTCGCTACCAGCTGCTAATTTTTTACTCATAATTGAACTGGCAATCAGTGAAATATTTTCAACGGTTGCCGTCACATCGCGCAGTGCATACAATTTTTTATCGGCTGGCGCAATATTTTTCGATTGGCCAATAACGGCAATGCCATAATTGTTGACATTGTCAGTAAAGCGCTCAGCTGAAAGTTCAACGTGAAAGCCCGGAATCGATTCTAATTTATCAATTGTACCACCAGTATGACCAAGTCCACGGCCTGACATTTTAGCAATTGGCACGCCAACCGAAGCGACAAGCGGCGCCAATACCATCGTCGTGGTGTCACCAACGCCACCAGTAGAGTGCTTGTCGACTTTAGTGCCATTAATAGATGACAAGTCAACCATATCACCAGAATGCATCATCGCCTCAGTCAAGTATATCGTTTCTTCTCTATTTAAACCGTTGAGATAGATTGCCATCAACAAGGCAGATGCTTGGTAGTCTTTAATATCGCCTGTTGTGTAACCTTCGATGAAAAAGACAATCTCACTTTGCGTTAATATTTCACCATCTCTTTTCTTTTTAATAATATCATATATTCTCATTTTATTTACCCATTAACTGTTGTTTCATGCTCTCGCCATTGGCGGGCATTTCAACGCCAAAAATATCGGCAATCGTCGCCGCAATATCCCCAAAAGACTTACGTGTGCCAAGATTTGCACCAGCTTTAATCGCCTTGCCATAAGCGATAAATGGTACGTATTCGCGGGTGTGATCAGTTCCCGTATAAGTTGGGTCGTTACCATGATCAGCTGTTAAAAACAAAATGTCGTCGTCACGCATTTCGGCAAATATTTCTGGTAATCTCAAGTCAAATGCTTCAATTGCCTTAGCATAACCAGCAACGTCACGGCGATGACCATATTTGGCATCAAAATCAACTAAATTTGTAAAAATCAAGCCCTTAAAGTCGTCTTTCATATATTTAAGTGTTTGATCGACACCATCCATGTTACTCTTGGTATGTATGTCGTGCGTCACGCCACAGCCATTATAAATATCGACGATTTTACCGACTGCGCGCACATCAAAATCAGCTTCTTTTAGGCTGTCTAAGACAGTTTTGCCAAACGGATTAAGTGAATAATCGCGACGATTTGCCGTGCGTTCAAATTTGCCTGGCTTGCCGACAAAGGGGCGCGCAATAACGCGTGCCACAGCGAAATCACCCTGCAGTATTTTACGTGCCTTTTCGCACATATCGTAAAGTTCTTCTAATGGTACAACTGATTCATGTGCCGCAATTTGAAATACGCTATCAGCTGAAGTGTAAACGATAACGTCACCCGTTTCAATGTGTTTTTCGCCTAATTCTTCAATTATTTGTGTGCCACTAGCTGGCTTATTACACAGTACGCCGCGACCAGTCGCCTCGCTAAAGGCTTTGATAATCTCATCGGGAAATCCATTTGGGAACGTCTTAAACGGCTTATCGATTACCAGACCGGCAATTTCCCAGTGCCCCGTCGTGGTATCTTTGCCCTTAGAAATTTCAGCTAAGCGTGCAAAACCAGCCGTTGGCGCGGCGACGGCTGACAAGTCTTTAACGCCGTCAATATTGGCCAAACCCATTTCAAGTAAGTGTGGAATTTTAAAATTTTCGGTATTCTTGGCAATATTGCCTAATGTATTTACACCAAAATCGCCAAAATCATTAGCATCGGGCATCTCGCCGATCCCCAAGCTATCTAACACAATCATTATTATTCGCTTAGTCATTTTAATTACCTACCTTTCCCATTCTATTTTTACACTTATACATTTCTTGATCTGCCAATTTTAATAATTTTGCCAAATTGAGCCGCCTGTTTTGATGATGCGACGCCATACCGTGACTAACGCTTATATTATAGGCAAATGTTTGCTTTAAATTGACAACTTCGATTGCCTTATTTATTCTTTGCCACGCACTGCGTGCATCTTGCATTTTACAATTGTCAAATACGATGATAAACTCGTCACCACCATAGCGGAAAGCATAGTCTGTATCGCGTAATTCATTTTTTATAACGGTCGCAACTGTATTAATCGTAATGTCACCCGCTTCGTGACCATAGCAATCATTTATATATTTTAGGTTGTTTAAATCGATAAAACAAATTACAAAATTACTGTAGTTTGTGAACGCCTTGCGATAGGTTTGTTCCAATCGCTTCATGCCACTTGATCGCGTTAAAAGTCCGGTAAGTTCATCTAATTCGGCCAATAATTGAAAGTCGCTAAATGCATTTTTAGTGATCCAATAAGAATTAAATAAAAATGTCACAACTGCCAGTAAAATAACAAAGACGTTAATCAATAATATCATCAATTGTCCCAAACCTGGCACTTGCGAAATCGATAAAATATATTTTGCTATGTAGCGATATAATTGATTGAGTGATAAAAATAATATAGCTGCAAAATTTAATGTCGTCAATACCACAGGTAAATTTGAGAAAAAATGCATATCGTGAGTATAGAGAATCCGATTGACAATAATGCGGTATTCTATCACAATAACCAACAAATAAAACAATACCCATCGCACATGATATAGATTAGTTGAAATATTAAATTGTGCAGCCGTCAATACCGTGCCGGTTTTTACAAGTAAAACAAATGCCGACAAATAAACAATCAAATAGCGCATAATAAACATAACAACGACCTGACGCGATGCATTTTTTAATGGTGCATTATAAAAATAGTACCGTAACGCTATTAAAAAAGCAGCATATAAAACAACGCTAAAAATATTGTTAAGTGGTATGAGTAGTAAAAACACAAAAATTAGTGGAACTGACAGTAACATTGTCCGAAAAATCTTTAAATTAATTTTTGGTGCTATCGTCCACATAAAAACTGTCATAATAATCGTCTCTAAAACGACAAAATTAAAATTAGCTACATTCATTATTTTTAGTATTACTCCGTAAATTATCGATTAGTATTTTTTGATTGTGTGTAGCGCGATCAAGCATTGTTTCGGCTTGTCGACGTTGTGCATCATCAGCTAATTTACCCGAAATTAATCTGGCTATTTCTTCGACACGTTGTTTTTTCGTCAATGGAAAAACTTTTGAAATCGCCAATTCGTCTACAGTATCCTTAACGATTAAAAAGTGTCGGTCTGCCATCAATGCAACTTGTGCAAGGTGAGAAATACAGATCACCTGATGATGTCGAGCAGCACAGTATAGTTTGTCAGCAACAACACTTGCCGTCACACCGCTAATGCCATTATCGATTTCATCGAACACCAACACAGGCACGTGATCTTTAGCTGCAATAATGTTCTTAATCGCCAACATAATGCGCGATATTTCACCGCCCGATGCAATTTTTTTGAGTGGTGCTAACGGCATGCCTTTATTGAGGCTAATCTGAATATCAACGCTATCTAACCCTAGCTCGGCCAAGCGCTCACGTTTGGCAAAAGAAATATCTAAAGCAATTTCATTAAAATGTAAATCACTTAACTGTTCTTTAAGTCTAGTTACAAAAGTGCTAGCGGCGCGACACCGCGCATCGCTCAACAATTTACATTTAAGCAAATAACGCTCACGCTGTTCATGATATGTCGCTTGCAATTTATCTTTTAATTCCGCTAGATGCTCTAATTCGTTTAATCTATTGTCCAAATTACCGCGATATGCATTAATATCATCAATTGTTTTACCATATTTCTTTTTTAGAGAATTAACTAAATCGAGTCGTTCCTCAATTGTGTGTTTTTGCTGTTCACTAAAAGTCAATGATTCAATATCGCCAATAATCGTCTGAGACAACTGTGCTAGAAAATAGGAAAAGTCTATTAACTGTTCAGCAATCGTTTGATAAGCTGGATACACATCACTTAATCCCTGACATAGGTGGGTCATTTCATTAATTATGCGGGTTAGATCACGATCTTCATCATGTTCAATCGTCTGTTGTAACATGTTTAAATCAGTAATAATGCGCGCCGCTCTATCGATTTTTTTATAGTCGTTTTCGATATCTTCATCGGCAGCTACAAGCGCCGCTTCATCTATATCGTTCATTTGAAATCTAATTAAATCGATTTCGCGCTCGATATGCTCTGGGTCGAGTGTCAGGCTGTCAATTTTTAACTTAGTTTGGTAGAGTGCATGATAAGCGTCAGACACTTCGCGCTTAACAGCTTTGGCAGAATCGTCTAAAAAAGCATCGATTAAACTGAGCTGTCCATCGGCATCAAAAAGTGCTTGATAATCGTTCTGCCCGTGAATATTTAGCATTAAGTCAGCAATTTTTTTAGCCTGATTCAGCGTCATAATCTTGTCGTTAACGCGCATTAGCGATTTGCCACTGCGATATATCTCGCGCGTAAAAATCAAAATGTTTTCTGAAACATCGGTAAAATCAGTCATTCTTTGACACAGTCTATCATCCAGCGCAAAGACAGCCTGTACAATTGTTTTTTCAGCGCCTGCGCGAACAATTTGCGCATTCGCCCTGCCAGCTAGTGCCAATCTAATGGCACCTAAAATAATAGACTTGCCCGCACCAGTTTCACCTGTCAATACATTGAGTCCACTATCTAAATCAATTTCTAATTCTTCGATTAATATATAATTTTTAATAATGAGCTTAATCAGCATAACACTTTCCAATTATCGTGCATTTGCTTCTGCTTTAAATTTTCTAACGTGTCAATGAGACGAAAAATTCAATTAAACTTTGAACGTCTTTTTTATTGCGTATCACTAAAAAGACCGTATCATCACCTGCCAGTGTGCCGACAATTTCATCACGATCCATCGAATCTAACGCTGCACCGGCAGCCTGAGCTGCTCCTGGCAAAGTCTTGATCACAATGATATTTTCGGCGTGGTCAATTTTAATTAGAGAATCTTGAAAGATCTTAATGAACTTTTCGGTGATAATTTCATTTTGTTCCTTAATTGTCGAGTACTTGTAACGACCGCTTTTAGACAAAACTTTTATTAAACGCAGCTGCTTAATGTCCCTCGAAATAGTCGCTTGAGTCACATTAAAATTTTCTTTTTCAAGTAGTTTAACGAGTTCTTCTTGAGTTTCAATTTCATGTTCATTAATTAATTCATGAATTTTTGCATGGCGTAAATACTTCATAAGTTCTCCTTTGCTTGTTTTCTTACTTTTACCGTTTTTTAGACACAGGCCTGCTTGCAACTGCATGTTATCATTTTAACCATAAGCGAAAGTCGTCCAAATGATAAAATATGCAATGTCACCAAGCTACCACAATTACTTTGCACTGCGCTTATAGTAATTATGCGCGCGCTGCACAACATCTTTTATTTTTGCATAGTTCCAAGATTGATCATCTTTCGAAGACAAAACTGTTTCAGCAATAAATTCAATATTCCCCTTACTACCCTTTATACCGGAAAAGATGATATTTCTAACACTTAAATGATAATTATTACACTGTTCGATAAAAAATTTCAAAACAGTACAATGCTGTTTCGCATTTTTAACAATGCCTTTGTGTGTTGCTGATCTGCCAACTTCAAACTGTGGCTTGATTAAAAACAGCGCCACCGTATTTTCATTAAACAATTGTCTGACATGGGGAATAACCAATTGCAACGAAATAAAAGAAACGTCAACTGCAATAAAGTCGATATATTCGTCAAAATCTGTCGCTACAACATCACGAATATTAGTATTCGGCATATTGACGACGCGATTGTCTACCAAAAGCGCACTATCGAGCTGATCACTACCAACATCTAAAGCATATACCCTTTTAGCACCCCGCTGTAACAGGCAATCTGTAAAACCACCTGTCGAAGCGCCAATATCAAGACAAGTCATATTCGCAACATCGATGTTGAAATGTTCCAGCGCGCCGGCAAGTTTTAGACCACCGCGACCGACAAAAGGATTTAATTGCTCAGTAACCACAATTACATCATCATCCAAAATGTGCCACGCCGGCTTTACAACAACGTGGTCATTGACAAGAACACAGCCCTGTTTTATCAACGCTTTAGCACGTGCTCGTGACTTAGCCAAATCACGCGAAACCAACGCGCTATCTAAACGTATCATCGATCGTTTTCCGGCAATTGTTTAATAATTCGTTCAGCAATGTGCGGTGCATCTAACTGTAAACTGCTCAAAAGTTGTGCGACTGAACCATGCGTTACAAATCTGTCATCAATTGCCAAAATCTGTGGAATTATTAATTTTCCAGCTTTTTCAAGACAGTAACTCAAATAACTACCAAAGCCACCAATCGCGCTGTTATCTTCTAAAGTAAAGACGGGCTTACCGAGTGCCACTTTATCTACAATAGCATCGATTTTTAGAGGCTTTAACTGTTTAGGCGTAACCAACCTGCCACAGTAACCGCGCTCTGCCAAAATAGCAAGTGCTTGACGTGCAACGTGATACATTGTGCCGACGGCAATAATGGTAAATTGATCCCCATTGTTAATATATTCAACAGTCAAAGATGCTTCTGTTGCTGGGACATCGTCATAACAGCTGCCCCGCGGATAACGAATCGCCACTGGAGAATCAGCCGTGCGAGCAGCTTCTAGTGCCTGTCTTAAATCAGTACCATCCGTCGGTGCATATACGGTAATATTAGGCACTGATAAGAGATAAGACAAGTCGAAAATGCCGTGGTGCGTTTCACCGTCATCGCCGACCAATCCTGCTCTGTCAATACAAAACACAACAGGTAAATTTTGTAGGCAGACATCGTGAATAAGCTGATCGTAACCGCGTTGTAAAAAAGTTGAATACACAGCAAAAAACGGCTTAATGCCATTTACGGCAAGCCCGGCTGCAAATGTAACAGCATGACCTTCAGCTATGCCAACGTCAAAAAATCGACTCGGGTAGCGCTTTGAAAACGCCTTTAGACCAGTACCACTTGGCATTGCAGCGGTAATCGCACATATCGTATCGTCATGTTCTGCCATTTCCAACATTGTTTCGCCAAACACATCTGAAAAAGTCTTAGCTTTAATCGTTTGTTTAGCTATCCCCGTTTCGATATCAAATGGACTAACACCATGATATTTTTCAGGGGAAAGTTCGGCATATTGAACACCTTTGCCCTTTTTTGTCTTGACGTGTAATAAAACCGGACCGTCGACATTTTTAATGCGCTTTAATATATCACTTAACTGAACGATATCATGTCCGTCGATAACACCTATATAAGTCAGGCCTAATTCTTCAAACAGCATTTCCGGTACAAGTAATTGTTTAAGTGATTCTTTGACACGTGATATCGACGTTGAAATCGGCTTGCCAATCGCTGGAATATTGTCGATTACCTTATGCACATCACGCTTCGCCTTGTAATAACTCGGCGTTGTGCGTAGGCGCGACAAATATTTTGTGATGCTGCCGACATTTTCGTCAATCGACATTTCATTATCATTTAAAATAATAATAATTTTTGCCTGATCATGACCAATGTTATTAAGCGCTTCATAGGCCATACCGCCCGATAATGCACCATCACCAATAACGGCAATGACATGATGTTTTAACCCCTTAAGATCACGCGCTTTAGCTAAGCCATAGGCGGCCGATAGCGATGTAGATGCATGCCCCGCATTAAAAATATCATGTGGTGATTCTTCACGCTTGGCAAAACCACTTAAGCCACCATACTGTCTAAGCGAAGCAAACTGTTCATAGCGGCCCGTCAATATTTTGTGAACGTAGGTTTGATGGCTGACGTCAAAGACGATCTGATCGCGCGGGCTTTCAAAAGCCAAATGTATAGCAAGTGTCAATTCAACTACGCCTAAATTCGAAGCGAGATGCCCCCCGTTAAGCGATGTCGTCTCGGTGATATAATGCCTTATTTCAGCCGAAAGTCTAATTATTTCGTGCAGTTCAAGCCGTTTAATATCTTTCGGCTGTTTAATTGAAGATAATATTTTATAATTCAAACTCTTCTCCCGTTAGTACATCAAGTTGGCAACTATCACACCTAAAATCGCACCTGCCAATACTTCAAATGGCGTGTGTCCAACTAGTTCTTTTAACTTGTCATCGCCAATTTGTTTATGTGCGTACAAATCTTCCATTATTGCATTTAGTATTTCAGCCTGCTTGCCAACAGAACGTCGCACGCCCGAAGCGTCGTACATGACAACCAACGACATCGTAAATGCAATTGCGTAATATACGCTATTAAAGCCCATTTTTAAACCAACCGCCGTCGACATGCCCATAACAAAAGACGTATGCGAACTTGGAAAACCACCAGAGCCAATCAACCGCTTAAAATCCAATTTTTTGTCTTTGATAACCGTCAAGAATACCTTTGTCACCTGAGCAATAAACCAAGATATAAAAGCAATCGAAAATATTTCGTTCTTAAATATTGCTTCAAAAAAATTCATTTTTTCTCCAAAATCAGTAATTTCTTTCTAATAGTGCACGACTAAGTCGCTCGAAAAAGTGATCGTTGTCACTTAAACCAGTTAAAGCAGTTCGCGCATTTGCTGTATAGCTTGCCGCCATTCGGCGCGACTTTTCAAGACCATATAGTTTAACATAAGTATTTTTTTGTTGTGCATCGTCACTGCCAATCGGTTTTCCTAACTGTTCAGCATCGCCGACAACGTCTAATATGTCATCAATAATCTGAAAAGCCATTCCTAAATTATGACCAAATTGACGGTAGTTTTCAACTTGTTCGACGCTAGCCCCCGCCAATTGCGCACCGCTGACTACAGCAGCCGTCATTAGTGCTGCCGTTTTATGACTGTGAATATAATTTAGTGTTTCACCATCAATCGGCTGGTTCTCGGTACTGACATCAATAACTTGGCCACCTAACATGCCGCGGAAGCCAGCAGCCCGTGCCAACGTCTGCATCGCATGCAAGCCGTTATCGCGATTAGACATCTCTAGTGTCTGCTCAAGCATTAATTCAAAGGCGTAATTAAGCAGACCATCACCAGCTAAAATTGCCATTGCTTCACCATAAACTACGTGATTAGTCGGCTTACCGCGTCGCAGTAGATCATTGTCCATTGCCGGTAAATCGTCGTGTATAAGCGAATAACAATGAATTAATTCGATCGCACCAGCAAAAGGTAGCGCTTCGCCTATATTACCAGCTAAATTTTGACAAGCACGCAACAGCATAATCGCACGCAGACGTTTACCACCCGCGTTGAGCGAATAAGCCATCGCTTCGACAACTTTCGCTTCGTAGTCGTTAAATTTGCCAAAGACATTCGCCAAAAAATCATCAACACGCCGTTTATCGCGCGCGATAAGAGTATTTAAATTGACACTAGTCATTATTATCATCCCGCAGCGTCTGTGTAATTATATTTATTTTTTGCTCTGCTCGCTCAATGATTTCAATACAATTGCGAAAAGCACGTGCCCCATCTTCATAAGCATTAATTGCCTCTTCAAGTGGTGTATCCGCTTTATCTATAACAGCCGCAGCCGCCTTCAGCTCTCGCATGTAATCATCTAATTTTTTTTGTTGACTCATCAATAACCTCTTTTATCGTCGTGACCAGTTTGCCATCTTTCATTACGACAACGACATCGTCACCAACTGCTAATTGCGCCGACGACGAAATTAATTTGCCATCACAGTCAATTAAATAGACGTAACCACGGTCTAAAATGCGCCTTGGATTCTGTAATACAATTGCCTGATTTAACGTCACCGCTGTCTGTCTATAATAGCGTAATTTATCGGCTAATTTGTCGCCCATTGTATCGACTGTTAAATTCACCGCTAGCACATTATCACTCAGACGCCGTTTGATATTATATAATAAATTTTGTGGATTATTACTTTGTACTTCAAGACGAGCTGTCATTAAACGATTGCTAATTATAACGTTCATTTGTTTTAATTGTTTGATCAAATCATCTTCAATCTGCTGTAAGGGTATACTAAGCAGTTCAGCTGCAGCCGATGGCGTCGGTGCCCGTAAATCGGCAACGAAATCAGCAATTGTAAAATCAGTTTCGTGACCAACTGCCGAAACGACCGGAATACGAGAATTAAAAATCGCATCAGCCAACTTTTCGTCATTAAAACACCACAAGTCTTCTAGCGAACCTCCCCCTCTCGTAATGACGATAACATCAACCGAAAGGTGCGCGTTAAAGTAATTGATGCCGGCAATTAACTGCTCAGCAGCCTCGCTGCCCTGTACCAAACTGGGATAAACGTCGATTGCGATCAGGCGATTACGCCTAGCTAAAACAGACGTAAAATCTTCAATTGCCGCGCCGACCGACGATGTAATTAAGCCAATTCTTACAACATCGCCAATTGACCGTTTGCGAGCGCTATCAAAATAGCCCATTTTACTTAGTGCTTGTTTTAATTCACTAAAACGCTGATGTAAATCGCCAGCGCCATCGTGTTTAATGCGCTGACATATTAATTGGTAGCGACCTTCGCGTTCATAAACGCGAATTTGACCATTTACTTTGACGCGATCGCCAACTTTAAAATCTAAATCGTGCTGTAGGGCATCACGTCGAAACATTACGCAGGGTAGTTTGGCATTGCTATCGACCAAATTAAAATAGACATGACCACTGGGATACTGTTTATAAGAAGACAATTCACCGACAACACTACAGGCGTTCATAATGGCATCACTGCCAATTAAACGAGCAATATAGGCAGTCGTTTGGGTCACCGTCATCGCCCGTAATTTCATTGAGCATTTAACCATTCGGCAGCATTTATGACATTGCCAATTAGCATTGCAATGGTAACAGGCCCAACGCCACCAGGAACAGGCGTTACTGCTTTGGCAACATCTTCAATGCCGTCAGGGTCAACATCGCCGTAGACTTTGCCGTCTTTAACAATGATACCAGCATCAATCACAATGGCACCAGGTTTCAACATATCTTTTGTTACCAAATGTTTTATTCCCGTTGCCGCCATCACAACATCAGCATGTTTGGTATAGGCCGTTAAATCAGCTGTCTTTGAATGACAGATGCTAACCGTCATATTTTCAGCTAATAACATATTGGCAATCGGCTTACCGACAACATTACTTCTACCAATCACGACAGCACGCTTACCGGTTAAATCTGTGTCAACTGTCTTTAGTAATGCCAGCATACTAAGCGGCGTACACGGCTTATGACAATCACCGCCGGCATAAAACAGACCAATATTGCGCGTGCCAGCCGAATCGACGTCCTTTAATGGCGCAATTGCTTCACGAACGCGTTCTTCATCAAGTTGTTTAGGTAGCGGCAACTGAACGATGATACCCGAATAGCGATCGTCGTTATTGAGCATCTCAATTTTTGCTAATAAATCTTGCATTGCACAGTCAGCCGCAAATTCGATTAGTTCAGTAGAAAGACCAATTTTTTCACATTGTTTTAATATCATATTAACATAAACGCGCGACGACTTATCTTCGCCGACAAAGACAACTGCCAGTCTAGCAGTAATGCCTTTTTCGGCTAGTTTCGCCAAACGTTTTGTATGATTGTCCATTATTTGTTTCGATAATACTTTTCCATCAATTTTCATGTTATCTCCTTAATACTCGCGACTATTCTTTCGCATAGCATCACTACCATATGTTCGAAATGCCATACGCATTTGCGCAAAGCGCGCTACACCAACGGCGTTATCTGATGCAAAATGTGGCTTTGCAAACTTTATATTTAAACGCTCTTGTTCCGACCAGCTTAACATTGCGCTGCGCACCACCCTATTTTCGGCCACACCACCTGCAATCAAAACAGTCGATACACCAGTACACTTTATAGCGTGTTCAACAATGGCAATGATCGTATTCGCCAAAAAATCAAATAAATGATAATAAACTACCTCTCTTGCCTGTTTTTTTAAACAGGTGCTAAAATAGTTTTCGTAGCCAGACAAATTGAATGCGTTTTTCATTTTAAAGCGCGGCGCTGTTAATTTTGCACCGGCAACAGCTAATTTATCCATCTTTGCACCACAGGGAAATTTAAGGCCACTTTTAACACCAATGCGATCGACTAACTGTCCAACACTTATATCGGCAGTTTCAGAAATCAGCGAAAATTGATAACGCGCATCTTCTTCTGTCACATGATGCACTTCTGTCGTCCCCCCTGATAAATGTAAAAACAAAAATGGCGCTTTAATTACATTGCCTAGTAGGGCGCTGTACAGATGCCCCTCTTGATGTGAACAGGTATAGCATGGCAAATGCCTGCTATGCGCAATACTATTCGCAATAATTTGACCCGCTCTAAAAACCGGCATATAAGAGCCGGTAATTGGCCGTGGTTTATCCGACACTGCTATGGCTACTAATCGTTCGATATACTTATCAAGTTCAGCAATTAACCAAGTATCGAGTGCTTGCATATGCTTAAAAAACCCGTCCGACTGGCGTATGCCACGTTCACCCAATTTAACATCGATCAACTTGCGATAATCAATTACGACGTCTTCACCATCTAGTACAGCAATTGACGTTGTATAATTACTGGTATCAAAGGCCAAGATCATTGCTCAATGTCCTCAAGACGCCGTTGACAAACTTTGGCGTATCAGCTTCACCAAAAATTTTAGCCATTTCAATTGCTTCGTTAATCGATACTTTTGCCGGCACCGAATCGACATAAAGAATTTCAGTAAGCGCCATCTGCAAACAAGACAAGTCGATTTTACCAATTGTCTCGAAGCGCCAATCTTTTAAAGATTGACGAATTTTTTCATCAATTGTCTGGCGATGCGCGACAAAGCCATCTAAAATAGATAATTGAAAAACGCTTAAATCTAGTTTATCTCTGTCCGGTAAAGTCGCATCACCCGTAATATTCAACTGATAAATAAGTTGAACAATGCGTTCTCTTTCCTTGCGTCTATTCATTACTTTGGTCTAATTCTGCAGCTGACTTCATTTTAACGCCCACGACATGAACATTAACTGCCTCGACATTTAAATCAGTCATTACTTCTATATTTTCTTTTACTTTACACTGTATCAATTCAGCCATCTCTTGTATTTTTGTACCATAAGCGACGACCACACTCAAATTGAGTATAATTGTACCGTCTTCAGCATTCACTTTAACGCCCTTGGCGTTGTTTTTGACGCCAAATACATCGGCAATATCACTGGCGATGCCCCCCTTCAATTGAACGACACCTGCTATCTCGGCAGTTGCTATATTGGCAATAGTTGCGACGACTTCATTGGCAATTTTAACATCACCATGTTGCAATTCTTTTAGTTTACTGGTTTCAGACATATTTCCTCCATCTTTAAAACTAGCGAAAACCAGTTGAAACAATTGCAAAAACTTGCAACTCAACTGGTTATCTTTCTTATCAAAAAAACACTAATATTTAGCTAGTTCATCTACCGTTGTTTCTTTATGTGGTCTATCCGTCAGATTATTCTGCTGTTCTTCCAGAGTACCATCGTAATCATACATATCATCGTATGCCTCACAATAATCGTATTCTGCTAAATCTATTTTGGCATCGCATAACGGACAAGTTACCTTATTTTCGCCATAAACAGGGTCAAATAAAGTGGGGTCATCAACGTAAAACAGTTCACCACATTCAGGACATATTAAATCATAGTAAGCATCAGTAATGTCTTCATCGTAAAAACTACCTTCTAGATCGCTTAAATCTTCATCAATTACATCAACGTATTCGTCTAAATTATCAATGTCTTCATTTAGCGCATTGATTGCCTCAGACATATCATCTAACACGTCGATTATGGCATTAAGTAATTTACCCGTTTTGGTATCATCAACTTCTAAACCCTCAGCAAGACCTCTTAAATAGGCAACATTTTCGTATAAATAATTCATAAGTACCTCCACTTATTTTAAACTCTCGACAAATATTCTCCTGTACGCGTATCTATTTTAATTTTATCACCTTCATTGACAAACAGCGGTACGTTAACCGTTGCGCCAGTTTCGACAATTGCTTTTTTAGTAATATTTGAAGCCGAGTTCCCCTTGACATCAGGTTCTGCCTCGGTCACGACCAATTCGACAAAATTAGGTGGTTCAACCGAAAAACATCTGCCCTGATAGAATTTTAGCGTTGCATTGTCATTCTCCTTAATATAGAGAATGACATCAGAAACCTGATCTGCTGTAAGCGGAATTTGTTCGTAAGTTTCATTATCCATAAAATAATAAAGATCACCATCATTATACAAATACTGCATACTCTTAGTTTCGACTCGAGCTTTTGGAAACTTTTCATTTGGGTTAAAAGCTTCTTCACGAATGGCACCACTCAATAAATTTTTATACTTTGTTCTAACAAAGGCAGCACCTTTACCCGGCTTAACATGTTGAAAATCTTCAACGACATGTGGTTCACCGTTTATCTCAAACGTTACGCCTTTTCTAAAATCTCCCGCTGATATCATATTATACCTCCAAAATTATATTGACACACAAATTATTATAACAGTCATTTGCATAAAAATCTAGTTATTCATTCAACTTTCTACATTATATGGCCGAGTTTTATCAACTTTTTACATTACATTGCTTTTTTACCATTTCGCCTAACAAAACAGATTGCTTGTGATCTGCTACAACACAAGTTTTTTATTTGTCTTCTTGAATATTAGAATCGAGCTAAATAAAATAATGAAAGACTAATCTCGGTTTTTCTTTCAACTTCTTACTACATACTTTTTACTATTTTACTTCAGCCTTAAATCATCCGTCGCGCGTTGGTCAATGTGAAAATATGCCAAATCACCCGCTACGTAGCTGCTGTCAAGCCCCTCGATCTGCCATTGATTACTGTGATCAGTCACATAGCTGTAAATTGGCTTCTTCGGATCAATATCAGCACTATAACGGCCAATTTTAGCATTGACGACAATATAACCACTTTTGATGATCACATCACGCGCCTCGCGGTAGGCCGCTGCCAAGTTTTCACCCCGTCTAATCGCAATCACAGAGCTCGGTAGTGTATAACTGCCATACCACATCTGCGTACCAGCGGTTGCGCGATCAACATCAACCCCGGCCGGCAGTTTTTTATGCTTGCCTGTGTAAACGCGAAAGGCCTCGTCCAGCACCACCGCATAGGCTTTGCCAATTCGCCTTTTACTGTGTACCTTACTTAAATAAGTAGCCGATTCACCACCATACCAGACATCGCCCAGTGTCTGTAGCGCAATTTCGGTCAGCGTCATCGCCCTTCGCCAATAACAGGGCTGCTCGGCAGCAATTGCCCAGTAAACTTTTTTATCTTGACGGCTCCCCACTTGAACGTAATCGCCTGCATCGTTAAGATAATATAAATCAATCGGGCTGCGCCGCCCCACCTCATCGATATGATAAAAATCAAAATCTAATCTAACAAAGTCGTCTTTTTGATAGGCCGAGCCCATTGTCTTAACAGTAAAATTAAAGGTATAACCCAGCTTAATCGCAGCATCTTGATAGCCACGCAGCGTTTGCTTGCCCGGTACAATCGGCAATTGATAGGGCCACTGGCCTCCATAGTCTTTACTTCGCAAATTGGGCACACCGTTTTTATTGTTACTGCCACCCGTGAAGAAGGCATCTGGGTACGTTTCAAAATAAGGTTGCCAGCGGCGATCATTAATCGAGGTAATCATAAAATCAAACAGTCGTTCGGTTATCTCAACCTTTTTTCGATAGACAGCCGTATCATTTTCAGGTGACAAATTCGCGCGTTCTTCAAGCGACAGCGGCTTCTGGTGATTTAATGCCACCACTTGACTGTAGACGGTGTAAATGCCACTGTCGACCCAATGTGGTACCCGTACATAGACGGTATCTTCCTCAAATGGCACGACTTGCCACTGACCGGCCGGTAAATAACGCCAACCATTGCGCGAGGCATCATTTAATGTTGCGGCATCAAAAGTAAAATAAACGTCAAATGCAAAGGCCATCCGCTTAAATCTGGCGTACTGCCTATAGTCGCGCTTGCCATAGCCAGGCGCACTGATATGTTGACCGGCTGTGCCAATATGAAACGGCACAACCAAATCAATCGGCAGCGCTTGTGGTTTTTCGGCTGTATCAACGCGCTGGTCAAAGTCAGGTCGTTCCTCAAGTCTCGATGTATTGACAACAGGTGTATGAATGCTAACGGGATTGCCCTCCAGTGGGTCTGTTGCTAAACTGTTTGCTAAGTTAAGACTTTCTACTAACGCGTATTTAAGCTGACCTGTTGTCTCACCCTTGCCGTTGGTCAGGCTATGTTGCAGTAGAAATTTTTCTTTTTTTAGCGTCACATCGTCAAAATCAGGCGCTGTCTGAGGTGCGCGCGCAATTCGATCGACCCAGTTGCCGTCCAGCAGTACCTGATCGCCAAGCTGAACATAGTCACTACGCACTTTGATGTCAGAAACAACGTCTTCGGCTTTTGCGGAAAAGTCAAAGCTTGGAATTTCACTTTTATGATAAGTCTCATGCGGTAATGTCAGCTTAAAAGTCTTGCTGGCTTCATCATAGATGGCGCCTTCAACTGTTGGTGCTAAAAGATGCTGATCATGTTGTTTAAAAAGCAATATTGGCGCTATAAAATCGCTATCATCCAAAGTTAAAATCACATCGTCTAGTGGCTGTAGTTTTTTGTTACTCACTGCAACGTGTTCAAGTTGATAGTGATAGAGTGCATCGACGCGGTAATAACTGTAATCGCGTCTCACCTGATAGCGGGTAACAGATTCGGCCTCTTCAGTATGTTCTGCTGGCTGCCCTTTATGGCCTGGGCAAGTATCAAGCACACCATCGCCATCACTATCTGTACAAGGACTATGACAATACGTTGTTTTAGCCACACCTGTCCAGTAATATGAATAAGGCTGTGTGATTTCTACAGTATACGTTTCTGTGCCCGTTATTAAAGCGGTGCGGTAGTCAAATAACACAGGGGCCGATACAGTAGCTTCAATCGTTACTTTTTCGCCGGTTGGAATCGCCCGCGTGACATCAAAGATGGGGTGTGAAATAATAATATCAGCTTCAATATCTTCATCCACCTCAAAGGGACTGGCTTCGTAGTAAAAAGTGACGTAGTGCCGCTGGGGCTGTCCGTTTAACTGATAGTGGATGGTGAGCGTTTCGTCTGCGGTGCTCAGCGCAGGGTTAGGTTGACCAACACTGTAACCATAGCCGCGGTAGTATGCGTCTTTAAACAGCGGCGCAGTTAGCGTGAGATCATTTTTTATAGTGCGGACCTCATCTTGCCCAATCACGGCACCCTCTAATGTGCGGTGTTGAATAATCAGTTGATCATACATCACTTGTCCGAAATTTGTAATGTCACTGGTCGCAGCCAATGGTACTTCAAGATACCATACACCTTGCTTGTCGCGATGAAATAAAATGGCCACACCGCGCGTATTGGTGGTCGGCGGTAAGACGACGTGGAAGTAATCTTCCCAAGGAAAGTCCTTATCGCGATTGAGATCAAACCGATTTGTCCCGCCATAGCGGTCTTGCATGGTGGTAAGAAAATGTTCTTTGAATTCTTTACGAATAGCATCATCATCAAAATAGGTTTGCTCTATATTATTAAATCGTTCTAACGCTTTTACTTCAGTTTCATGCCACGGCTTTTCATACCAGTTCATTTTACTAAAGGGTTTGCCAGTTGACGAATCAAAGGGATACTCCGGATTGGGCACACTCTCACCGAATTCATTATAGCCTAAAAAGCGTGGTTCCAGTTTACCAGAGACCTCTTTTGTGCCGCCATGCGGCGTGCCGTAAACAGGTACACGGTATTCTTCTAAAATCGCATGATTAAAGTCGCCCGCGCCAGGCATTGTTTCTATAAAATAATCTTTAAGACCAAATTCATCTTCAATTTCGGCATTAATAGACTCAAGACTAGGGGCATCAGCATAGCTTAAACCATAAATTGCAAATAATAAAATGATTTCTAAAAAAATACATAAAATTGTTTTCTTCATAGTATTTGAACCTAATCCATATAACCTTTTATTTCAATGATATAATTGTATGGGCGCGAGCCAACCCTAAATTTTTTGCCATGGTAATATAGATAATTCTCAAGCCCCTCTTCACGTTTTGTCTTCGTTTTAACAATTGACATTATTTCATCAATCATCGTTTGATCAAACCAGCGCTCTAAAAACACTTCAACGTCTCGGTATTGTGGCTCTAATGGTTTAATAATGTTAAGCGAAATATAAAAATCGTAAGAGGTGTCATTCGAACCACTCTTTTCATGAAAAGAGGCTCCACTAGGTAAATAAATATCTTCAGTGTAGTCAACTTCTAAATTATGCAGTTCTGGTTCACGCCGTAGTGTTTTATCAAGCAGGCGCGCCAACATGGTGGTGGCCTCAGCACGAGTTGCCACATTTTCGTCTTTAAAACTGCCATCAGGATAGCCCGTGACAATACCAGCACGGTAGACAATTAAAACAGCATTCTTATTCGATGGATGCATGTTGTTATAATCTTTAATTTGCGGAATATAGTTGACAATATTGTCATACTGCGCATTCATGGCGCGACTGATCATACGGGCCATCATGCCACGTGTAATTGGCGCATCGAATGCATTAAATTCGTCTTCAATAGATTTAATTAACTTAAGCTCACGCGCTTTCACCATATAATTGCTAGCCCAATGGCCATACTGAGCATTGCCAACATGATGGCCTAAGGCCGATACTAATATTTTTGTAAATTCAGCAGTTGAAACGGTGTTCTCTGGCTTAAATGTGCCATCGGGGTAACCGCTAATTGCCTGTTTGGCAATTAAGTCATCAATATAAGTTTTTGCCCAGTGTTCTTCAATATCACTCAGCGCAAAGCTGCTGATACTTAAACTAAAAACGACAATTAAAGATAAAATTAGCCTTTTCATGTATACTCCTTCTAATAATAACTTAAAAACAACTACCATCCCGATACACAGAAGTCTTTCTGACAATCTATGTTGATTGCTTGTAATCAGCTGCGTCGCAGTTTTTTGCTTATATCTTTGAATATATAAAGTATGATAAACAAAATAACAAAGTAATAATCGTTATAAACGATGCCATTTTGCTTTACACATAGGTACCATGTTGCTTTTTAGCCACTCTGTTGTCATTTCAACCGAAGTCACAAAGCTGCAAAGCGGAGAAATCTCAGTTTTGACTTTAAGGTTTTTAGCCTTTTATTTTTAGTTTCCAGATTCAATTCACTGCTACTTTTTTCAATTCATAATACCAAAAAAAATTTCAAAAACCAAGCAAAAAAGCCAACAAGAATGCAACTTGCAGACTTTTTTGTAACCGAATTATAACGCTTTCTAACACTGGCTACAATTATCATATTATTGTGTTATTAATTAGTTATAAAGACCGTTATATTTTATGAAATGGACTTTTCCCTAAAAGGTGCCAGATTGCTTTTTATGTGAGTTGTATTTAGCCGCATTTTATGTGAAATAACGCATTTGTTTTCTTAGTGCCAAGTGTTTTTTAGAGTGCCAGGTTACTTTATGCCTTATGCCAGAGTGCCAGGTTACTTTATGCCTTATGCCAGAGTGCCAGGTTACTTTATGCCTAACTTGTCATTTCGACCAAATTGGAGATAATTTCGCGTTTGACTTCGTTTTTATGTCTTTTAATGTGCGTTGCACATTTTACACGATTGCTTGCAAGTGTCTTTCACATCGTGTGACAGCGCGATATTTCATTCAGATGCCTTCTTTGCAGCTGAATTTCATTGAAAAGCACAACGTGCTTTTCTAGGTGCCAGACTAACAATTGTCATTTCGAGCTGAAATCTCGGGTTTTTATATTGGTGTCAGGCACCTTTGTAAAATATCTGCTATTTCTCTATTAGTGCCAGGCACCCTTGTAACACCCTTGTAAAATATTTGTTGTTTATCTATTAGTACCTGGAACCCATGTAGAATATTTGTTGATTCTCTATTGGTACCAGGCACCTTTGTAGAATATATATTGAAAATCACACTTTTTTAGGTAAATACGCCTAGCTTATACCACAACGCCTATGTCAAGCACTGTTTTTGTCGCTGAATGTTAACTTCAGCCCACGCCAAAAAGCGCTCTACATGTTTTTTTTCTTAAAACAAGCGAGCGCGGGGTGGTTTTTATTCAATTACAGTTTTCTAAGTGGTGTTCAGTTGTCTATAGACATAGCTGGTCGAGACCTCA
>PDWI01000913.1_pt1 | contig 48035 bp, 44 predicted proteins | sample 1430891 | NCBI WGS metagenome assembly PDWI01 (sample SAMN01162508, study PRJNA174530) | Oral metagenome, whole genome shotgun sequencing project. | biome: Marine environment; feature: Marine mammal; material: Swab sample of the gingival sulcus; isolation source: swab sample of gingival sulcus...
AAATTATCCACAGTATCTGAATGTATTATAAACCACAATATAAAAATTTAAAAAAGAAAGGAGAGTATGATATTTCTCGTTATAAATATCATACAAGGTAGTATGAAAAATATATCAAAGTTAATCATGGTTTTACTCTTAGTATCTGTAGTTTTATTTACTTCAGCGTGTTCAAAGAATGAAAGTGAAGAGGCAAAGGGTGAAGAGTATAAAAAACTTGCAACATTTACCTATGAGAAAGAAGGTATAAGTGTTGTCATGGAGTACTTTGGAATAGGTGATAATGCTTATGTTCAAACTTCGCTTTCAGAAATACAGTACAGCGCCCTTGGTGTAACAAATGCTGAGGAAGCAAAAATTAAGCTGGCTTCTGCTGCAGAGCAGTACAAGGGCTTAAAAGGTGTAGAAAACAGTATAGAATACAAAGAAAACATGTTGATTGAAAAGTCAAAAATTAAGTTTAAAGAAGTTGAATATGAAAAAATAAAAAAAGTTCCAGGCATGTTTTTTGATTCAGACCCTTCAGAGAATGGAGTCAGCGTAATACAATCTGGTAAAATGTTAAGTAAACAAGGTTTTGTTAGGAGTGAGTAGTTGATTACATGCCTTGAAATACAATACAAATTAAAGAAAATACTTTTCTTAGACTGATGACAAACTGCATATTTCGTTGTCGCTGCGGATGTTTTGAGACCCTTTATGTATTTCTATATACACTGCGAGCTTCAAAAATCCTAGCTTCTAGAACTATATCAGTTTTTCACAGTCTACATATCATCGACTTTGTCAACGCTCTGAGAAAATTCTTTTCTTACACTGTCAACCCCAAATGTCATTCAGAGGAGTATCGCGACGTAGGAATCTAGTATTTGTCATAATTTGTAGTGTTTCATAGGCTCTGAATGATAGACTAAAGATTTTACTAGAGATTAGTTTAAAGAAGAGGTGGCAAGGGTCACCTCTTCTTTATTACTAAAAAATAATAGGTAGAATATATCTTGGATTTGCAAGCCTTTAGTATGAGAATGGTTACAAGTTGTAGTTGACAATGCAAACCAGTATTACTATAATGTAGATAGTGTGGTGTATTTTTGAATATTTATTTATATGTATGAAAATGCTACTTTTGTAGCATTTTTTTTTAGGGGGGAGATAGATTGCTAAATAAAGCTATAATGAAGAAGGTTGAAGATAGCAAAAAACACGTGATGTATAATGTTTTTTACCAGTGGGTGGCGCTACTTTTTAACATTGTAATAATATTTATATTTTCAAATCTTATTGCAAATATATACTATAATAAGGTCAGTACAAAGAGCATTTTAATAAGTCTAGGACTTATTGCTGTTTCATTGGCTCTGCGATATTTATTTATAAAATTATCGGTAAAGATGAGTTATATTTCTACAAAGGCTGTTAAGCTCAGCTTGAGGGAAATGATATACAAAAAATTAATTAGTCTAGGTGGTTCCTATAAGGAGAAGGTGCCTAGTTCAGAAGTTGTCAATTTAACAGTAGAGGGAGTAGAGCAACTAGAGACCTATTTTGGTCTTTATTTACCACAGTTTTTCTACAGCATGCTTGCACCACTAACACTGTTTGTATTCTTAAGTTTTATCAGTTTTAAGAGTGCATTACTCCTACTGTTAATGGTTCCATTAATTCCAATTATTATTGCACTTATTCAGACTTTTGCTAAGAAACTGCTGTCTAAATACTGGGGTCAGTACAACAACCTAGCAGATATATTTTTAGAGAATTTAGAGGGGCTTACAACTCTTAAAATTTACCAAACAGATGAGTATAAAAATATAGAGATGAATAAGCAGGCAGAGAAGTTTAGAAAGATTACAATGAGAGTGCTTTCTATGCAGTTAAATTCTATCATTGTCATGGATTTGGTTGCCTTTGGTGGCTCTGCTGTTGGTGTGATACTGGCTGCTACCCAGCTGAGAAGTGGTGTAGTTAGTCTTGCAGGAGCTATACTGATCATATTGATTTCTGCTGAGTTTTTTATTCCAATGAGACTGCTTGGTAGCTATTTCCACATTGCAATGAATGGCATGGCTGCTGCTGAAAAAATTGTAAACTTACTAGAATTAGATTCAGATAAGAATGAAGATGGCGTTAGCTTTCCTGAAAATGCAGATATTTCGGTGAAAAATCTGACGTTCTCCTATACACCAGATAGAAAGATTCTCAATGATATTAGCTTTGAGTTAAAGGACAAGAGTTTTACCGCTATTGTTGGAGAGAGTGGAAGTGGAAAGTCTACCATAGCGACTTTACTGATGGCTAAGTATAAGCACTTTGAAGGCAGCATTGATGTGGCAGGAACTAGCATCTTAGACATTAATGAAGATGATATCTATAGAAAGGTAGCCTATATAGGTTTTGACAACTATATTTTTTCGGGAACAATTAGAGAAAACCTAGCTATGGCAAGGGAAAATTTGAGTGATGATGACTTGTTAGCTGTGTTAAAGAGGGTTAATCTCTACGATTTCATTCGTTCAGAGAGAGGCTTAGATACAGAGTTAACAGAAGGTGGCAAAAACCTCTCTGGTGGACAGAGACAGCGATTATCACTTGCTAGAGCTATTCTTCACGATGCAGACATCTATATCTTTGATGAAGCTACATCAAACATTGATGTTGAAAGTGAGAATATGATAATGGAAGAAATTGTAGCTATTTCTAAGGAAAAAATGGTTGTTTTAATAACTCACAGGTTGTTAAATGCTACCTATGCAGATAATATACTCATGCTTGAAGGTGGAAAAATTGTTGAGAGTGGTATCCATGAGAAGTTACTAGATAATAAAGCTTCTTATCATAAACTTTGGACTACACAGCATGAGCTTGAAATGTATAAGGTAGGTGCATAATGAATAATAAATACAGTAATTTACAGGTTAGTTTCAAACTCATTTCTCTGGTTAAACCACTGATAGTACAGATGATATTTGCTGTCCTAACAGGGTTTTTAGGTCATATAGCAGCAATATTTATACCAGTATTCGGGGCTATAGCAATACTTCAAGTCTTGGGTATTGCGACAGGTATCAGCTTAAAGACGATCTTTATCATAACGCTGGTATTGGCATTAGTTAGAGGAGTTTTTAGGTATATTGAGCAGACGTTTAACCACTACATTGCATTTAAACTCCTTGCCATTCTAAGAGATAAGGTATTTAGGGCACTTAGAGTTTTGACACCTGCAAAACTTGAGACAAAGGACAAGGGAAATTTAATATCTATCATTACATCTGATATTGAGCTTCTAGAGGTGTTCTATGCTCATACAATATCGCCAATCATGATAGCAATACTGGTCTTTTTCTTTATGATTGTTTTACTAGCTCAATTTAGCTTTTGGTACGCTTTGATTGCAGCTGTAGCTTATATAAGAATTGGCTTTTTGCTACCATACTTTTTTTCAAAAAACAGTGGTACAGATGGCGCAGAGTTTAGACATAGCTCTGGCAAATTAAGCAGCTTTGTTCTTGACAGTCTAAGGGGTATGGATGAAGTGATACAGTTTGGACTTGGTGAAAAGAGACTACATGGTATTGACAAGAGAACAAAAGAACTACTTACCATTCAAAAGAGCATGAAGGATAGGCAGGGTGGTCTTGTTGCTAGAACAGGCCTACTGATATTCATGTTTGATATTATGATTATACTGACTGCTGTCTATTTATACAAGAATGGTTCAGTTGGCTATATGGGTGTATTAATTCCTGTCATTGCCTTTATTAGTTCATTTGGTCCATTTGTTTCGCTGTCAAATCTTGGCTCTGGATTAGAAAATACATTTGCTTCAGGTAATAGAATACTTGAAATTTTGGAAGAAGAGCCAGTTACTAGGGATATAACGGATGGCGTTGATATTGTCTTTGATGGTGCTGGACTTGAAAACGTCCGATTTTCTTATGGAGAAGAACTAATTTTGGATAATGTGTCAATGAACTTTGAGAAGGGTAAGGTTGTTGGCATCAATGGCAAGAGTGGAAGTGGAAAGTCTACTATACTAAAATTACTGATGAGATTCTGGGATACCAACTCTGGAAAGGTCAGTATTTCATCCCATGAAATTAATAAGGTAAATACAAAATCTCTTAGAGATACGCAGAGTTATATCACACAGGAAACACATTTGTTTAATGATACCATAGCCAACAATATAAAGATAGCAAAGCCAGATGCAAGTATGGAAGAAATTATAAGTGCTGCCAAAAAGGCTTCGATTCACGATTTTATTTCGTCTCTTCCAAAGGGATATGATTCCAATGTGGGAGAGCTTGGTTCTATGCTCTCAGGTGGAGAAAGACAGAGGCTTGGACTTGCTAGGGCATTTTTAAACAATGCAGACTTTATGTTAATGGATGAACCAACTAGTAATCTAGATAGTTTAAACGAGGCAATCATTCTGAAATCAATAGACGAAGAAAAAAAAGATAAGACGGTTGTTTTAGTTTCTCATAGAAAGTCAACAATGAAGATATGTGATGACATCTATGAGATGTCAAGTGAAAGGTTGAGTTAATATGGTTAAGAAATATTTATTTATTGCATTAGGTCTTGTATTTACAGGACTTGCAGGACTTGGGGCAGTGCTTCCTATACTACCAACATTTCCGTTTTTGATGCTAGCAATATACTTTTTTGCTAGAAGTTCTGATAAACTTCACAATTGGCTGATAAATACAAAACTTTACAAGGAGAATTTCAAGAGTTATGTTGAGCATCGTTCTATGACAAGAAAGACAAAGATGAGAATTCTTGGAACATTTACCCTTGTCATTGCCTTTGCCATGTATATGATGAGAAATGTATCCTATGGTTTTATCATACTGCTTGTCGTATGGATAGCACATGTGCTTTATTTTGTATTTGGTGTTAAAACTAGTGAGGTTTAGTATATTAGGGGAGTTAATAAAAAAGTGTAATAAAATAATAAGTAATAGTTTATAAAACTATTGACTAAAAAATATTGTTATGATAATATCTAATTGGAATCAGAAATGGTTCTACTTATCTCATCATGTTTTATACTCTCCCGGTATAAAAACATACGGAAGACTGGTGCGCATCCCTAACGCACGAGTCTTCTTTTTCGAAGACCAAGTAATGAGCATTTTAAATCACTTTTAACCCGCGCTTTCTTATTATGGAGTGGAATGGGTATCTAGTACTAATTTTTAATTAAACTGCACATTAAGATTCCACACCTTGAAATACTATAGAAATTAATGCAAATGCTCTTTTCTGCAAAGCCAACCCTATGTGTCATTCAGAGGAGCATAGCGACGTAGGAATCTAAGCATTTGCAATAATTTTTAGTGTTTCATGGACTCAAAGTGTTAATTAAAGATTAGTATAGCGCGTGTAAAACTGTGTTATTTACACTATTATACAGTCGTAATTCTACTAATAATATGGTAAAATGTCATAGAAAAGTAGATTTACAGTAAAAGAGAGTGGAGTAAATGAGAGATGGAAAAAGCAATAGCAAATAGCGTTTATGATAAGTTGGCAAATTCATATAATGAAAAAATAGATACTAAACCCCATAATGCTTATTATGATAGACCAGCAGTTCAATCTTTAGTGCCTGAAGTGGAGAATAAAACAGTTTTAGATGCAGGTTGTGGAACAGGTGTTTATTTAGAATGGCTAATAAAAAAAGGGGCAAAGGCATATGGTTTTGATGCTAATGATAAAATGCTTGAATTTGCTAAAAAACGTGTAGGAAATAAGGCGGAACTTTTCAAGGGGTGCTTTGAAGATGATTTTACTTTTCTAGAAAACAACTTTTTTGATGGGATTATTAGCGCACTTGCCGTTACATATGTTGAAGATTTAGAGAGTTTATTTATTAAATTTAATAGAGTGCTTAAAAAGGGCGCCTGGTTTGTTTTTTCTACTGAACATCCATTTTTTAGATATACCTATTTTAATGTTGATAATTATTTTGACACGAAAAAAGTTGAAACAGCATGGACTGGATTTGGTGAAGAAGTTATTATGCCGAGCTACTATCATTCGTTAAGTTCTATTACAGAGGCATTGTCAAATAGTGGTTTTGTAATAGAAAGTATAGTTGAGCCAAAACCAACGAGCGAGTTTGAAAAGGCGAATAAAAAAGGATATGATGATTTAATGAAATTTCCTCTTTTTATTTGTTTTAAAGCGATAAAGGTAAGATAGGTATAAAATTTGAGATAAATATGGATGAGTAAAACAAATATGGCTAGATGAAGAAAAGTGTTTTTGCTTCGGTTTATTGGATGCAAAAACTAACGTTGTAAGGCAGACAATTAGATGTTGATATGAATATAAGTTCATATTAAATACAAACCACGCTAGTATACTATAGAGATTGGTATGCTAGCGTGGTTTTTTATATGTCATAGTTCTTATTTTGTATAGTAGTAGTTAATGTTTAAAGACCTTTAGTCTTAGATTCCACGCCTTTAGAAAGTAAGGATGCCCCATCAGAAAAAACTGCCCCGCGTTGTCATTCAGAGGAACGACGTAAGGAGTGACGTAGGAATCTAACGCGGGTAATAAAAACAAATGTTTAATAGTCTTTGCAAATTCTAGATTCCTACGTCGCTACGCTCCTCTGAATGACATTTTTGGTTATTCAGGTAGAAAAAGCATTTGCAATAGTTTGTAGTGTTTCATAGGCTCCGGATGACAGACTAAAGACTTTTCAAAATAGGAACAACAAAACCTCTTTATTAAAATCAGATTAGGATTTAATTTTTTCTAAATTTCTTCTTGACATTGTAAAAATCTTTGTTATAATGGTATTAGCACTCAAGATTATAGAGTGCTAACATTAAAAGGAGGGCTTTGTGGATTTAGGAAGCAGAAAAATATCTATATTAAAAGTAATTATAGATGACTATATAAACACAGGTCAGCCTGTAGGTTCAAGAACAATATCTAAAAAACCTGACATTCAGGTTAGTTCAGCAACAATTAGAAATGAAATGGCGGACTTAGAAGAATTAGGCTACTTGCTTCAGCCTCATACTTCTGCTGGTAGAATACCATCTGATTTCGGCTATAGGCTCTATGTTGATTTGTTGGAAGGTGGAAACGTACTTTCTGAAGAAGAGCGAAAACTTCTCAGGTCTCTACTACTATCTAGTACTATTGAGATAGAAGATGTGATAAAGCACGCTTTGAGGATTATCACCAATCTCACAGGACTAACTACTGTGATTAGTCTCCCACTTTTTAAAAAAAGCACGCTAAAGAACATGAAACTTGTCAAAGTCAATGAAAACAGAGCGCTTTTAATCATGGTATCTGATACTGGTGTTGTCAAAAACCTATCTCTTGCTGTTGGCGACTGCTCCCAGCTTACTCTTGATTTAATATCAGATAAGTTATTAGAGCGTTTTAAAAACACAACAATCGAGGATATCAATATTAAAGACATCTATGCAATAAAGAGTGAGCTTAGCTTAAGACAGGCATCAGAACTTGTTGACTACTTACTACCACTATTAAGAGATAGCTTGGAAGAAGTCAAGGACTTTGAACTCTATGTCAGTGGCATAAACAACATATTTGACATTAGTGAGTTTCGAGATGTTGCCAAGGCAAAGCAGTTTTTTAATCTGATGAATAACAAAAACCTTCTATTTGATGTTCTAAAGGATGCTGGTGAGGGAATAGTGGTCAAGATTGGCAGTGAAAACAAATATGAGGAACTAAAGGAACTTACCTTGATTACTTCATCTTATAAGTTCAATGGTGCCAATGATGGTAGGATTGGTGTAATAGGACCTACTAGAATGAATTACGACAGAATGATATCTGCAGTAAACTACACAGCAGATATTCTCACAAATATATTTTCTGGAATAAATTTGTAATGGAGGAGAGATGAAAGAGGATAAGAAAGAAAAATTTTCTGAAGAGAACTCAGAGGAAAAAGTTTCAGAAGAGTTCACAGAAGAGGCTCAGCCTGAAGTAGAAGCTGAAAGTGAAGCAAAGTGCGCTGAGACAGAAAAAAAAGAAACAGTAGAAGATGAAGCGCTAGAACAGAAATTTATCAGACTTTCTGCTGATTTCCAAAACTATAAGAGGAGGACAGAAAAGGAAAAATCAGATATTTATAAGTTTGCCAACTCTGGCCTACTCACGAATTTACTGCCGATTATAGATGACTTTGAAAGGGCGTTTGAACACGAAGCAGGCTCTGAAAAAGAGGCATTTGTATCAGGAGTAAAGCTCGTATTTAAGAACTTGATGGAAGTCTTGAGTAAAGAGGGTCTGGAGGTGATAGAGGCTTTGGACAAACCATTTGACCCAAATTATCACCACGCAGTCTTATCAGAAGAGTCAGATGAACACGAAGAAGACCACGTAATGCTAGAGATGCAAAAGGGATATATGTACAATGGCAAAGTGTTAAGACCGTCCATGGTCAAAGTATCAAAGTAAATAATAATAACAATATTTGGAGGTATAAAGATGGGAAAAATTATAGGAATTGACTTGGGAACAACAAACTCATGTGTTGCAGTATTAGAGGGTGGAGACCCAGTTGTTATCGCAAATGCTGAAGGTAACAGAACAACACCTTCTATTGTAGCATTTACAAAATCAGGTGAGAGATTAGTTGGTGAGACAGCTAAGAGACAGGCAATCACAAACCCTGATAGAACAATTGTCTCTATCAAGAGAGAAATGGGTACTGACTACAGCGTAGAAATTGATGGTGCAAAACATTCACCACAAGATATTTCAGCGATGGTACTATCAAAGCTAAAAGCAGATGCAGAGTCATACTTAGGCGAAAAGGTAACAGAAGCTGTTATCACAGTTCCTGCTTATTTCTCAGATGCTCAGAGACAGGCAACGAAGGATGCAGGTAGAATTGCAGGCCTAGATGTAAAGCGTATCATCAATGAGCCTACTGCTGCTGCGCTATCGTATGGCTTAGATAAGACAGAAGACCAACAAAAAATTCTAGTGTATGACCTAGGTGGTGGTACATTTGACGTATCAGTTCTAGAAATTGGTGATGGTGTATTTGAAGTACTAGCTACAAATGGTAACAACCACTTAGGTGGCGATGATTTTGATAAAGTAGTTATGGACTTTTTAGCAGAGTCATTCCAAAAAGAGCATGGCGTTGATTTAAGACAAGACAAGATGAGTCATCAGAGACTAAAGGAAGCTGCTGAAAAGGCAAAGAAAGAGCTTTCAACTGTTAATACAACAAACATTAACCTACCATTTATCACAGCAACTGCTGAAGGTCCACTTCACTTAAACATGGACTTAACTAGAGCTAAATTTGATGCATTATCTGCTCACTTAGTACAGAAGTCAATTGAACCAATGGAAAAGGCAATGAAAGATGCTGGTGTAACAGCTAGTGATTTGAACCAAATTATCTTGGTTGGTGGTTCTACTAGAATACCAGCTGTTCAAGAAGCAGTTAAAAAGGTGACTGGAAAAGACCCTCACAAGGGAATTAACCCTGATGAGTGTGTAGCTGTAGGTGCTGCTATTCAGGCAGGTGTACTTGCAGGTGAAGTAAAAGACGTATTACTACTTGACGTAACACCACTATCATTAGGTATTGAAACAATGGGTTCAGTATTTACTAAGCTAATTGAGAGAAATACAACTATTCCTACTAAGAAGAGTCAAGTATTCTCTACAGCAGCTGACAACCAGACTGCAGTTGACATCCACGTACTACAAGGTGAAAGGTCTATGGCTTCTGACAATACTACACTTGGAAGATTCCAGCTTGATGGTATTCCACCAGCAAGAAGAGGTGTTCCACAAATCGAAGTTACTTTCAACATTGATGCAAATGGTATTGTAAATGTATCTGCTAAAGATTTAGGAACTGGTAAAGAGCAACACATCACTATCACTTCTTCAACAAACATGTCAGAAGAAGAAATCAAGAGAAAAGTGGAAGAAGCTGAAAAATTCAAAGAAGAAGACGAGAAGAGAAAGAAACTCATCGAAGTGAAAAACGAAGCAGAAGCGTTCTCGTACGAGATTGAAAAGAACCTTGATGAATTAAAAGACGAGATTACAGAGCAAGAGTCAAACGCTATCAAGGAGAAATTAGAAGCGCTTAAGCAAGTATTAAGTACGGATGATATTGAGAAGATTGAAGCTGCTAAGAAAGAACTTATGGAAGCATTCCAACCATTAGCTGCTAAACTTTACAACAAGAACAACCCAAATCCTGAAGCTGCACAAGCAGAGCCTCAGGCTGATGCTGGTGATGATGTGGTTGATGCAGATTATGAAGTAGTTGACTAATAAGTGCTTGATGAATATGGTGAATGTAGAAAGGTGGTGTTGTTTTGAGTAAAAGAGATTACTATGAGGTTCTTGGAGTTGACAAAAATTCAGATGATGCCACCTTGAAAAAAGCTTATAGAAAGCTTGCAATGAAGTATCACCCTGATAGAAACCCTGACGATGAAACAGCAGAGCAAAAATTTAAAGAAGTAAATGAAGCCTATGAAGTGCTTTCTGATGCAGAAAAGAGAAGTAGGTATGACAGGTTTGGTCATGATGGTGTTGACCCTAATATGGGAGCTGGCTTTGGCGGTTTTAATGGCATGGACATTGACCTAGATGACATTTTGGGTGGATTTTTTGGTGGCAACTTTGGTGGATTTTCTTCTGGCACTAGGAGAAATGCTCCTAGAAAAGGGCAGACAATTCAGATTACGGTTGACCTTAGCTTTAGTGAGGCAATATTTGGTACAAAGAAAGAGATTTCCTTCCATAGAACTGAAAACTGTGAAGCTTGTTCTGGTAAAGGGGCTGCCAAGGGCAGTGAGATTAAAACTTGCTCTAAGTGTTCTGGTACAGGAAAAATACGTGGTGTTCAGAGAGGACTTTTTGGTGATCAAGTAGTTCAGATGACCTGTAGTGAATGTCATGGAAAGGGCAGTACTTTTGACAAGGCTTGTGATACTTGTAAGGGTAAAGGCATCGTCCGAAAGAAAAAGGTGATGAATATCACGGTACCAAGTGGTGTCGACAATGGTCAGGCAATGAACCTTGGTGGCGAGGGTAACCTTGGCTCTAACAATGGTCCTAGAGGAGATGTTCATGTTCAGTTTAGGGTTAAGGAACACGAACTCTTTAAGAGGGATGGCTACAATATATATTGTGATATGCCTATTACTTTTACACAGGCTACGCTGGGAGATGAAGTGGTAGTACCTACTGTAGATGGCAAGGTCAAATACAGCATCAAGGAGGGTACTCAAACAGATACGGTCTTTAGATTAAAGGGCAAAGGAGTACCTATGCTTCACTCAAATGCAAGAGGTGACCAGTATGTAAGGGTTGTTGTTGAAACGCCTAAGAATTTAAATGATGAACAAAAGAATTTACTGAGAAAGTTTGCTGAATCCATGGGGGATGAAGTTCATGAGCAGCAAAAGACTTTTATTGACAAGGTGAAAGACCTTTTCTCATAGAATAAGTAAAACCGCTTGAGATTTTTCCTTAAGTGGTTTTTCTTTTTGTTGAAAAGATGTATAGGCTGTTGTATACTGAAACGAGTTCGAGTTAAATTTTATTTATCATTCTGAGTATAGTCAATTCTATTTTTGCTAGCTAGCTGGCAGTTTCTTAACGGTTTTAGTGATAACTTTTTATTATTTTGCTAACTTCGAAAGCGTACGTCCGTGTACGCTTCTCATAGAAAAACGTCCTGATTTTCTCACGCAAAATAATAAAAAGTTTTATATGTGAAAACCTAAAACTCCAAAAGCTATCAAAAACAGATATTGACTTTACACACTTGTTGTTAGTAAGTAATATGAATCTTAGCCTATAGTTTTAAGTTGGTTTAGTATAAGAAATATTTTGTATTAAGGAAATATAATGAAAGAGTATGTTGAATTATTTGTGCTTTTTTTCAAACTTGGTGCTTTTACCATAGGAGGTGGCTATGTCATGCTACCACTTATTCAAAAGGAACTTGTGGAGAAAAAAGGCTGGTATACAGAAGAAGAATTTTTAGATATCATAGCCATATCACAGTCATCACCTGGACCTATTGTCGTCAATGCTGCCATGGTCATTGGTACTAGAAGGCTTGGCTTTTTGGGTGGATTATTGTCAGTATTGGCAGCAATACTGCCACCTTTTGCCATCATATATCTGGTATCTATATTCTTTTTTGACCTCAGAAAGAATCCTTATGTCGTTAAGATGCTACTGGCAATAAGACCTGCAGTGATTGGTATTATCTTTGCATCAGCACTAAGGCTTTCAAAGATGAGCTTAAAAAAGAGTAAAAAGTCGATTGTGTTTACTATCCTTTCCTTTGCGCTGATAGTATTCTTTCATTTTAATACGGTGTCAGCCCTTGTTTCAGCTTCGCTGGTGGCGTATGTGTTCTTTACCTTCTTTGGAGGTGAAAAATGATTTATAATTTATTCTTTGCCTTTTTAAAGATAGGGACCTTTGCCTTTGGTGGGGGGTATACTGTACTTGCGCTTATCAGTGATATCATTGTCAATCAGAATGCTTGGGTCACTGAATCGGCCTTTATTGACATTGTGGCACTATCTCAAATGACTCCTGGTCCTATTGCTGTAAACTCTGCTACGCTTATTGGCAGCAGCACAGCTGGTTTTTATGGCGCTGTAGTATCAACAGTAGGTGTTGTACTGCCTGCTGTCATCATTGTCAGCACACTTAACCACATCATTGTGAAAAATAAAGAGAGTAAGATTGTAAAGAACTTGTTATCTTCTCTTCGCCCAGCATCTATTGGGCTTATATTTGCAGCAGCTTTTATGCTTTTTAGTAGAAATGTCACTGATATAAAACCACTTGTATTTGTTGTGGTATCAGCCTTTGTTTCCTATAAGTACAGGCTAAATCCAATTGCTATCATTGCTGCTAGTGCAGTTATTGGTGTCTTTGTATTTTAATACTAATTTGTTTTTAAAACTTTAGTCTAAGATTTCACGCCTTGAAAAACCATTTTGTGATATCTTGACTCCCATGCTTTTATCTACATAAGCGAAAGTTCGTTCTATGAACTTTCGTATTTTTATGCTATACTGACTTTGGTGGTATTTCCTTTGGAAAACTGCACATTCATGATTATAAGCATTTGTCTATAATCTTAGTTTAGGAGGATGAATGAACCTGCTTCAAGTTGGCTATGGTAAGGCTGGTAAACATCTAGCGAGGCTTTTTTATGCACGTGGTTTTGATGTTGACATAGCCCTTAGAAATCTCACTGAGTCTATCAGAACTTCTTCTGAAGACTACAATTTTGTGGAGCTTTCTGATGTAAGCGGTTTTTATGATGTGGTTTTAATAGCGACAAGCGATGCTTCTATTAAAGAAGTTTCTGACTATTTGGCTGTGAGAGTAAAAGCTAATTATGCTGTACACTTAAGTGGTGCTAGTTCTATTGATCTGCTTTCTGCCTTTAGGGAAAACAATCCAGAGACAAGGTGCATGTCAATACATCCGAATATCTCGTTTTCAAATGAAGTAACGCGCAGCGAGTGGTGGAAAACTGTCTATTTTGGAATTACATGTAGAGAAATAGACGCCTTTCATTATGTAAAAAAATATCTGCTATATGATGAAGAACATCTACTATTAGTGCCTGATGATGAAAAACCACGATATCACGCAGCTGCAGTGCTTGCTTCAAATTTGATTATGCCAGTAATTAATGCCTCAGTCAGTGTATACACTGCTATGGGTATAGAGGAAGAGACTGCTAGAAAATTAGCTTCTTCTCTAGCTGTTTCCTCTGCTTTAAACATTGCTAAAAGTGAGTTTAAACAGGCAATAACTGGTCCAATTTCGAGAGGAGATTATGAAACGGTACATAGACATTTGTCAAACTTGAATGGTGACGAAAAAATTGTGTATCAGACCACGAGTGAGTGGCTTGAAAAACTTGTTTAGTTGGAGGTTATCATGAAGTTTACAAACAAGTCGTTTAAAAAATACAAAAGTGAGGGTGAAAAAATCACCATGCTCACTGCCTATGACTATTATTCTGCCATGTTTATAGAGCAGGCAGGTATTGATACTATACTAGTTGGAGATTCTGTTGGTATGGTTGTAATGGGTCATGAAGATACGACAAGGGTTACATTAGAAGATATAATTCATCATGTAAAAGCTGTTAGAAAGGGTGCTAAGAATACATTTATAGTAGCTGATATGCCTTTTTTGACCTATAATATAGATGTTGTTGAAACAATGAAAAATGCTGGTAGATTGATAAGTGAAGCTGGAGCTGATGCTGTCAAGGTAGAAGGTGGAGAGAGAAGCTATGACACGATAAGGGCAATACTCAAGCTTCAGATACCTGTTGTTGCTCACCTTGGGCTTACACCTCAATCAGTCAATCTGTCAGGTTTTGGTGTAAAAGCTAAGACAGAGCGTGATATTGCTGAAACGATTAAAGCAGCAAAAGAACTTGAAAAAATGGGTGTTTCTGCCATTGTCTTAGAGTGCATTCCACCAAATGTTGCCACTTATATTAGTTCTATTTTATCGATTCCAACTATTGGTATTGGTGCAGGAGTAGGTTGTGATGGTCAGGTCTTAGTGCTTCAGGATATGCTAGGCATTACAACAGAGTTTAAGCCAAAGTTTGTAAAGACATACATGGATTTAAAAGTGGATATCGTAAAAGCGCTAAAAGAGTACAATCAAGATGTAAAGACAGCTAATTTTCCAATGCCAGAGCATGAGTATAAACGAGTCGATATTGATGTAGAAAGAGTGGTTCAGTAATATGAAAATTATCAGTTCTAAAACAGAACTTTTAGGGATCAGTAAAGCGGAAATGCTTCGTGGTAAGAGCATAGGTTTTGTTCCTACTATGGGGTATCTCCATAAGGGGCATCAGTCGCTTATGGAGAGAGCTAGAAGAGAAAATGATGTTGTGATTGCTTCTGTCTATGTCAATCCAACACAGTTTGCTCCTAATGAAGATTTGGATGCCTATCCTAGAGATAGCAAGGCAGATATAAAACTCATGGAAGCAGTTGGTGTAGATTATGCATTTTTTCCAAGTGATGAAGAAATGTATGATGAGAACCATATGACCTATGTTGAACCAAGTGGAAAGGCACTTGACATTTTGTGTGCAAAGAGTAGGCCAACTCATTTTAGGGGAGTGGATACCATTGTTCTAAAACTCTTTCATTTAGCGAGACCAACAAGGGCGTACTTTGGCATGAAAGATGCTCAGCAGCTCTGGGTTTTAAAGTCTATGGTAAGGGATTTGGATTTGGATGTTGAGATTGTGCCTTGTCCTATTGTTAGAGAAGAAGATGGTCTTGCTATGAGCTCCAGAAACAAATACTTATCTGAAACTGGGAGAATAGAGGCGCTTGTACTCTCTAAAGCGCTAAAAAGGGCAGAAGAATTGATAGCGTTAGGCGAAAAAGAGGTTGATGTGATTTATAAGGAGATGAGAGAAATCATAGGTAGTGCTTCTACATCAGTGGTTGATTACATTGAGTTTGTTGATTTTAATACGCTTCAGAGAGTGGAAGAAGTAAGAGATCAAGTTTTGATTGCCCTTGCTGTAAAAATTGGAAATACAAGATTGATAGATAACTTCTTGTATTTGGAGAAATAGTATGTACTTACATATGTTGAAATCGAAAATTCATAGAGCCATTGTAACAGATGCTAATTTGAATTATGAAGGGTCAATAACAATAGATGAAGAACTGTTAGAGGCGTCAGATATTAAGGTAAATGAAAAGGTTCAAGTAGTAAATAATAATAATGGCGCTAGAATTGAAACCTATGTTATTAAGGGTGAAAGGGGTAGTGGAACTATTTGTTTAAATGGTGCTGCTGCTAGACACTTTGAAAAAGGTGATGTGGTTATTATTATTGCCTATTGTATGCTTGATGAAAAAGAGTCAGAGAACTACAAACCAAAACTTGTGTTTTTAAATGAATATAATGGTATAGAGAGGCGTGGCTAATGTATAGTGAATTATATGGAAAACTAACTTCTGTTCTTGGACGAGAGAGTGTGTATAGGAACGAGTGTTTGTCAAAACACACAACATTTAAAATTGGAGGTCCAGCACCCATCCTTATATGTCCTAAGACGATTGAGGAGCTAACTGCTTCTCTTAGCGAAATTAAAAAAGCTGGTGTTAATGCCTACATCATTGGTCTTGGTTCTAATCTCTTGTTTTCTGATGAGGGCATTGATGCAGTCGTTGTCAAACTCGCTGAAAACTTTAGTTCTGTTGAGTTAATTGATGGTAATAGGATACAGTCTTTAAGTGGGACGTCGCTCAAAGAGTTGTCTTATTTTGCTATGGAACATTCTCTTACTGGACTTGAATTTGCCAGTGGGATTCCAGGGTCTGTTGGTGGTGCAGTATTTATGAATGCAGGGGCATACATTGGTGAGATGAAAGACGTCGTTGAAGTGGTAGAGGTTTTAGATGAAAATCTAAATGTCATTCAAATACGTGGCAAAGATATGGCATTTGGTTACAGGTCGTCTCTCATTCAACAAAAAGGATACATTGTATTATCTACTATTCTTAAGCTGGAAAGTGGCAATCAGTCAGAAGTTCTTGAGGTGATGAAGGATTTGGAACAGAGACGAGAAGATAAACAGCCACTTGATATGCCTTCTGCGGGATCTGTTTTTAAAAGACCAGAGGGCTATTATGCTGGAAAACTCATTCAAGATGCAGGGCTTAGGGGGATAAGGTATAGAGGTGCTATGGTATCGGATAAACATGCTGGATTTATTGTCAATACAGGTGGTGCTAAAGCGTCAGATGTTATGACATTGGTTGATATTGTTAGGAAGACGGTCTTTGATAAGTTTGGTGTGCTATTAGAACCTGAGATAAGATTGATTGGAAAGTAGGTAATAATGGAAATTATACTGGCAAAAAACGCTGGTTTTTGCTATGGTGTTAAAAGAGCTTTTGATATGGCTGTTAATGAAGCAGAGGGAAATACTGAAAGAGTATATACTTATGGTCCTCTTACTCATAATGCTGAAGTTATTTCTTACTTGGAAGAGAGAGACATTATCTGTGATGAGAGCCTTGATTATCCTGTAGGCTCACCAGTTGTAATCAGGGCACACGGTGTAAAACCAAGCGTTGTTGAAGATGTAAAGTCTAAGGGTTATAAACTGATTGATGCAACGTGTCCCTTTGTTGGTAGAGTGCATGAAATTGTCTCATCAGCTATTGAGAAAGGCAGTAGGGTTTTAGTTATTGGGGATAGCAAGCATCCTGAGATAGTAGGTATTAAAGGGATCAATGAGGGGAAAATTGAAGTGATCAAAGATGCCTTAGAAGCTAAAAAGTGGTCGCCAAATTCTCTTGCTCATTATATCTGTGTTCAACAAACAACATATAATGAGGAAAAGTACGAAAAAGTTATGGCAATTTTGAAAGAAAAAAGTGCTGATATTGACTTTGTGCTCACTATTTGCTCAGCTACTAGGAAGAGGCAAGATGAAGTAAGAGAACTATCCGAAATAGTTGATTTTACTATTGTTTTAGGTGGAAAAAACAGTTCGAACACAAAAAAATTATATGATATTATTTGTGAAAATGGTAAAAAAGCAGTACATATTGAAAAAAAATCAGAAATTGATTTGGAAAAAATAAAAAACTATGGTAGAATAGGGATTGTTGCAGGAGCTTCCACTCCAAAGTGGAGTATAGATGAGTTGGTAGAGCACTTGCAAAAAAATATTTAAATTATAGGAGTAGGTAATGGAAAACAAAACAATGCAAGAATTATTGGATGAGCAGGAGTCAAATTTTAGGACACCTAGAAGAGGCGATGTTGAAGCAGGTAAAATTGTAAGCGTTAGAGAAGACGAAATCGTTGTCAATATTGGTTACAAAGCTGATGGTATTATTCCTAGGTCAGAAGTGTCAATCGCTGATGGCGTAGACCTAAGAGATGAGTACAAAGAAGATCAAGAGCTAGAAGTTTATGTGCTAAAGACTGATAGTGGAGACGGCAATGTTCTTCTATCTATCAAAAAGCTTGCTATGGATAAGGACTTTAAAGAGCTTGAACCAGTATTTGAAGAAGGTGGCGAAATTGATGTCGTAATCAAGCAAATTGTCAAAGGTGGATTAATTGCGTATTATAAAAATGTACGTGGATTTATTCCTGCGTCTCACATTTCTATTAGATACGAAAATGATTTAAACAAGTACATTGGCGAGACTATTAGCGTAAGAGTTATTGAGTACGATAAGAAGAAGAGAAGAACTGTATTCAGCAGGAAAGAATTATTAAAAGAACTTGTAAAAGAGAAGAAGACAGAATTCTTTGAAAATATTGAAGTGGGTCAAATTTTAGAAGGTGTTGTAAAACGCATCGCTAATTTTGGTGCTTTTGTTGATATCGGTGGATTTGACGGCTTAGTTCACGTGACAGAAATCACTCATGGTAGGATTAAAAACCCTTCAGAAAAATTAAAAGTTAATGATAAAGTTAAAGTTAAGGTTTTAAATGTCGATGAAGCTAATGAGAAGGTTTCACTTTCTATTAAGCAAACTGAGGAAGATCCTTGGACTCTTGTTGCAGATAAGTTTGTACCAAGCTCAATTCACAGTGGTAAAGTTGTAAATACTACTGATTTTGGTGCCTTTGTAGAACTTGCTCCTGGAGTAGAAGGTCTAGTTCATATTTCTCAGATTTCAAAGAGTAGAGTGAATAACCCAGAAGATGTGTTAAAGCCAAATCAATACTATGATTTTGAAATTTTAGAAGTTGATCTTAAAGAGCAAAAAATTAAACTATCTTGCAAAAACATCGGAGAGGATGTGAGTGAAGATGGACCATCAAATGTAGATGAACTTATGGAGGAAGTAAACTCAGATTCAGAGGAAGAATAGAGTTTAACCTATAAAATATTGTGGCGGCAAGGCATGCTTTGTCGCCATATTTTTTTCTGCGCAGGAGGAGTATATTGAGTGATTATGTAGGTTTTAAAAAGAAAGTATTTGAATTGACAGGGCTTGATCTATCTCTTTACAAAGAAAAACAGATGAAGAGACGACTTGATACAAGAATTTCTAGAAGTGGGATGAAGAGTTATGATGAGTACTTTAGATTGATATCAACTGATAAGGAAGCCTTTGACGATTTTATGAACTATCTTACGATTAATGTAAGTGAATTTTACCGAAATCCTGAGCAGTGGACTATATTGGAAACAAAAGTTTTACCTGAATTTGTGACAAACACTCGCAGGTTAAAAGTTTGGAGTGCTGCTTGTTCTACTGGGGAAGAGCCATATACACTAGTTATGGCTATGTCAAAACTTATACCACTTGAAGAAATAACAGTTATAGCAAGCGATATTGATGACAATGCGCTACTGAAAGCAAAAAGAGGTGTCTATACCGAAAAGGCGTTGGAACATGTCCCGCTTGAGTTTAAAAATAAGTACTTTAAAAAAAATGGGAGTAAGTACGAGATTTCAGATAGGATAAAAAGTAGAGTAAGGTTCAATAAGATGAATTTATTGTCTGATCAATTTGATGATTCTTTTGACCTTATTGTATGTAGAAATGTCATGATATACTTTACGGACGAAGCAAAATCCTATTTGTATAGAGAATTTAATAAGTCTTTAAAGGCTGGGGGAAGTCTCTTTGTTGGGAGTACAGAACAGATGGTGTCACCTAGGTCTTATGGCTTTGTTTCAGAACACAAATTTTTCTATAAAAAACCTAATTAATAGTTGAAAAAAGGGTGTTCATGTTATAAAATGTAATGAGATGATTTTTAATTTTTGTAGGAGGTAACTATGGCTATTGGTAAGCGTGGTAAACAGGTTCTTGTAATTGATTTTGGTTCATATAGTATTAAATTTATCGTTACAAGTACTGTAGGTGATGTTTTGACAGTGCACAATGCATTTTCTATACCTGTTCCTGAAGCTTCATATTCAAATGGAGTCATACTTGATCCTAAGTCCATCGTCAGTGTTATTAAGGAAGCGTTAAGTGTTAATTCAGTTAGTGCTAAAGATGTCATTGTGACATTTAACAGTACAGAGTTAATTACTAGAAATTGGACAGTTCCAAAGCTATCATCAGAGGATATGCTTGGTATTATTAAATATGAAATATCTCAATACTTGCCTATACAAATTGATGATTATGATATCGTGTATAAGGTTGTGGATACAGTTGTAGAAGATGGAGTTGATAAATACAATATTGATTCATACATAGTAAAGAAAGAACTAGTTTCTGGTTTTTATGATGTGTTAAAGGAATGTGGTCTTACACCAATAGTGCTTGATGTTCATTCAAATGCTATCTCAAAACTGGCAAAACATGTTGAAATTGATGGTGTTTCTTCTGTTAGTGTTGAGGGAGAGGAGATTACTAGAGTGTTTATTGATATTGGCTACAACAATGTTTTGATTGATGTATTTAATGGCGAAAAAAATGTCCTAACAAGGGTAATCAATAAAGGCTTTTTTGGGTTGGATACAATGATATCAGAGAAGTTAAACATCTCCCTTACAGAAGCTGAAGATCTGAGGATACAGAAGTTTAGTGGTGGTCTGAATCAACTTGTGGAACTCTATGAAAAAATAAAGTTTATTGACTTTCAACAAGAAGAAATTGACAAGTATGATTGTGGTTTAGCAAGTACAAGAAAGATTATGAGCGAACAAGAAAAATCACTGTTTGATTCTTTGAAAGAAACTGTTGGATATTTTTATGAAATGGCTTCAGAAATAAATAAGGTCTTAGGTTATTATCTATCAAGAAATACCAGTAATAAAATTGATATTATCTATTATTATGGTAGTTCAATGGTCAATGAAAACATGTTTGAATTTTTCTCAGATAATGTGGAGTTTGAATCAAGGACATTACAGTTAGATAAGTTAAAGTCTGTTAGTAATAAACAGGATGTTGAATTGTCGATAAGTTATGCAAATGCTGTTGGTGCTGCATTTAGAAGGAAAGGGGATTAGAGAATGTATGATATAAACTTTTTTGAGTCATATTTACCTAAGCCAAAAAAGACAAATTATTTACTGCTTTTTGCAATTCTAATACTGCTTTTATTTATAGGTGCTATTGGTTTTTTTGAATACCAACACTATTTGAAAAAAACTGAACTTGAAAAAAAAATTGAGGAGTTTGAATCACAGTATAATTCAAGTAAAGTCTCTGACGAACTTTCAAAGTTTGCTGATAAAAAGATTATGCAGCAGACACTGGGTTCTACCCTAGCTAAGTTGGATGTAGTAGATCAGTATTTGGATTATAAGAAAGTGGTTTATTCAGGCTTGTTGTCTGAAATCTCTCGCTCAGTTCCTGATAAAGTTTTTATAGCTGAGATTCAAATAGAGGAACACACAGTTGTGATTTCTGGTTTTGCTGAAAGTTATAAAGCTATTGCTCAGTTCCAGCATCAACTTCGTTCTGTTGAAAGCTTAGGATATGTTTTTGCCCCTGAAATGCAAGAAAGTGAATCAAACTATTCATTTAGTCTTGCTGCAGCGATAAGATCGGAGGATGAAAATGAAGGTGAGTAAACGTGAAAGAGTGCTTTTGTTTGTTGTTTTATTACTAGTTATTGGTGCTGTCTATTACTTGTTTTTCTTCTCTAAACATCAGCCAGAACTGGAGGCTCTTGAAACAAAACTGGAAGAAAGCGAATCTAAAAATGATGATATTCAACTAAAGTTAATGCAAGGTTCTAACCTAGATGAGCAAATTAGTTCTAGCTATGATTCTGTCGTTAGTTTAGCTAAAAGAAACTATGGTCTACTCATTCAAGAAAATCAAGTACTTCTGATTCAAAAAATGGCTGCAGGAACTGGACTTAAGATTAATTCTATACAATTTGAAATAGAAGTTTTACCAATTTCTGAAATGCATCAAAACCTTGTAAAATACAGAACAGAACAGTTGGAGATTCTGAAGAAGAGCATGGTTCCAAATTTAGAAAAAAGTTTACAGCAAGGTGGACTTGGAACTGATATGCCAAGTGGTATAAGCGAAGATTTTCAAGAAGGTGCTGATGAATTTAGAAATGATGATTCTGAGGGTACTGAAGAAGAATCAGCAGAGGAAGCTTATGATAGCTCTTATGTTGATGAGTTAAAGGCAGAAATCTCTTTTGAGGGAAGCTATGAAGATATTGACAAGTTCTTAGAAAACATATATGCCCATGACAAGGAAATAATTGTAGAGGCTATTCAGTTTAAGTCTGAACTTATAAGCAAGAAAAATGTTAAAAAAGAAGGTACAATAGTATTAGATTTTTATGGTGTTAGAGAGCTAGCATCCTTTATAGAAGCAGACGAAGATATATTCTCTAGTTTTACAACTAGAGGAGAGGGGGAAGCTTATAGACCTTACTCTACATTTGTAATCAAAACTAATAAGACTGATGTAGACAAAACAAAGGTTACTTATACACCACCTGTTAAGCCACCAAAGCCTGTTGAACCACCAAAGCCTGTTGTTCCTGCAGGTCCTGTAGTTGTTGCTAAGAGATTACAAGGTTTTGAAGATACTGACGTATTCTTTGTCACAAATGATGAGGAGTCAAAGGGTAGTGTCCAAAGGGTAAATAAGGCAAAATTTGGTACATACGCAGCTCAGATGAATTACGACTTTGCAAGTCGTGAACATAGAAACGAAGCAAATATTGTATTTGATAAAGCAAAAGTTATGGTGTATTCAGGGGCGGAAAATATATTGCTCCACGTAAATACGATAAAGCCATTTGGTGAAAACAAACTTGGCTTATGCCTAATTGATGCAACTGGTAAAGAGCATTTAGCCTACTTTGATATAAAACCAGAAGCTGTTGGCTGGATGGAAGCCAGAACTCAAGTACCAGAGGGGATTGATTATCCTTTCATGATACAGAGGATATTTGTTGAGGGTGTTGGCCAAGACCAACTGCTCAATTCAACTATCATAGTTGATGAATTGTCTTATGAGTTTACAAAAAATAAAAAGTAATATCGTATGAATAGTAGAGAGGAATATCTGATGAATACAAAAAAAAGAATATTAACATTATTGCTAGTCATAGCTATGATGGGCTCTTCAGTTTCATATGCCTTACCTGGTGGTCTTCCAGGTATTCCTGGTTTAGGTGGTGCATCTAAAAAAGAAACGGCTGAAGACAAACTAAAGAAAAAGGCTGCTGAGATTGGTGAGAAGTTTGGTGAGACTAGAGCTGTAAGTGATTTTAGTCAAGGACTTAAAGCAGACTCAAGTAGACACTTCAAGAATAAGAAGGAGTTTCTTAAGAAGTTTAGTCTAGACAGTACTACAAGTTTTGATACAGACTTGTTTTATGATGAATTTAAAGAGTCCTTTCATGCAGCTTATCTTTCAACTTATTTTGAATTAGTAATTGCTAGTAAGCCATATAATGAAGTTGAATGGTACAAACTTGCCAGAGAGTTTGCTCAGATAGATGCAAAAGTAGCAGGTGTTGATGACCAGTTAAGCGAAAGAAGACCAAACGCTGCATTAGCGCTTCAAAGAGTACAGTCTGATGAGCAGTTTGCAACTCGTTTTTCACTTAATATGTTTGATGAAAATGTCAATAAAGAATTCTTGAAGTATTATTCAGTAGAATTTAAAAAGGCGTATGCAGAGGCTTATCTTGAGAGCATCAAAGACTATAATTTCTTAAATACCAACTATATACCTGTTGATTCAAGAGGAGCTCTTATGGAACTTGTTATGCAGTCGCCTGCAGTATTAGGATTTAAGTTCGAAGAAAAAGATAAACCAAAAGTTTCATTAGTTTTAAATCCTGGTACAATAAAAAGGCCTGCTATGATGGCGATTAGAGCTAAAAAAACAGAGGATAAAGAACCATCTTCTGTATATACTAGACTAACTGAAATATATGAAGTTGCTTTGCAATTGACCACTTTTAGTGTTAGATTCTTTGAATCGCCTATTCTCTATTTTGAAAAGTTAAATGTTGAGGGAGCTGGTATTTACGAATTTGCTCTTGGAAAGTGGCAGTATTTATACACTGAATTTGAGGATGAAGCTATAAGTACTAAACTTGATAAAGGGTTGTTTTATGGGGCACACTATATGGTTTTAGTGGACAATACATATGTTGAGCCTAAAGATAGCGGTATAAAGTACAATAAGTTCTTTAGAGATATTTATGTTGCTGCTAGAAGGCATATATTACCACCAATTGCAAAAGTTAGACCAAAAGATAAGATGACTAGATATGAGTTTGCTGAGATGGCATATAGAGCAGTTGGTCACTTAGATTTTGAACAAGTGTCATATACTACCCCTGTTGATTTACCTAAAGATGAGTACAAGAGGAATGTATTAGAGTTTGCAGCAAAAAATGGATTTTTGACTGCGGATTCAAAGTTAAAAATCAATCCAAATGCATATTTGAATTACAGTGACTTTGAAAAAGGCTTTAGAAAAATTTCTAAAAATAGTTATTTTAGTGTAAGAGATTTGGTCAAGGAAGAGCTTATGACAAGGTACTATAAGTCTGATTACAATAAAGTTGCGGCTGGAAGTATTGCAAGACAAGAAGTTATCTATGCATTTGTAAATAAGTTGTTTTAATATGTTTTTTATTATAAATTTACTGGCAAGCACATTTATATTTATAGCTGTTTGCAGTGTTACGCTAAAGAGGGATGATGAGTTAGAAAGCAAATCCCTCTTTGCTTTCGATTGGGTTACAGTAATTGTATTAATAATGTTACTTGTTACCTCCATTCTATTTTTAGAAAGAGGAATCGTAACTTATGCGTCCCTTTTCGTTTACATTGTTTTTACATCCTATATGGCTGTAATTTCGTATATTGATTTAAAATACCAATCAGTTTATGATTTTCATGTGCTGTCCTACTCTATTTTGCTATTTTGCTTAAAAATGTATAGAGATGGCATGCACGTATATAATTCATTTACTGGAATGTTAACAGGACTTGCATTTTACGGATTGATCTATTTTTTGGCTCGTGTAATATACAAAAAGGAAGCTTTTGGTTTAGGAGATGTCTATCTTCTCGTGAGCTTTGGAATTTTACTAGGACCTTTAAAAACAGTAATTGCTGGATTTATGGCTTTTTATCTTGCGGTTTTGGTGGTGATAGTGTTGTTTGTCTTTAGAGTGAAGACATTTAACTATAAGCAGCTGCCTTTTGGTCCATACATAGTGATTGCTGCGTATATAGTGAACTATTATTGGTATTATTTAACAAGTGTTTGGACTTGGTTAATTGGATAGCTTTGTGTTATATTATATTTGATTATTTATTGGGAGGAATTATGATTCAAGCTGGAGATTTTAGGAAGGGTATTACTTTTGAAATTGATGGAAAACCATTTGTAGTTGTTGATTTTCAACACGTTAAACCTGGTAAAGGCGCTGCTTTTGTCAGAACTAAGTACAGAGACATTATAAGTGGTTCTATTCGTGAAGAAGCGTTTAACCCTAATGATAAGTTTAAAAAAGCGAGAGTTGAAAACAAGGATATGCAGTATTTATATTCAGATGGTGAGCTTTATCATTTCATGGATAATGAAACATACGAGCAAATTCCTCTAACTGCAGATATTGTTCAAGATGCTATCAAGTATATTAGAGAGAATGACAGTGCTACTGTCAAGTTCTATAAGGGAAGCTGTTTTTCTATAGAGCCACCTAACTTTGTTGAATTAAAGGTAATTGAAGCTGAACCAGGAGTAAAGGGTGATACTGCTACCAATGTAACAAAGAAGGTTATTGTTGAAACGGGGGCTGAGTTCAATGTTCCTATGTTTATAAATGAAGGTGATGTCATAAAAATAGATACTAGAAGTGGAGAATATCTATCAAGAGTATAGTTGGGGGTGTACATGAAGAATTTCACCGATAAAATATCATATTTACTAGGCTTGGTTGATGGCTTAGATTTACCTGTTGATGTAAAGCACAAGATATTAAAAACTATCGTTGAAATTCTTGTAGACCTTGGTGTGGAAGTTCAACAGATACCTTCTAAGATTCAATACCTACTATCTGGTGATTCATTTAAAAACCTATGTGAATTGTATTTACAAGATGAGGATTTAGACAAATTACGCAGTATCCTTTCAGACAAAAAATTAAATACAGGTGGTGTTGAAGCATCTTCTAATCAGGATAAGTTTACAGAAAAAGAAGTAGTTTCTGCTGTTGACTCAGTCTATAGTGTATATCAAGATGGTGTAATCTGTAAAAACTGTGGTAAGTTTATTTCAAGAACATCTACAAGAGGAGGAGTACTTGTCTGTCCAAATTGTAGTTACTATGCAGTAAGACCTGTTGTAATTGATGAAGTGGATTTTTTAGAAGGGTTAGATGATGTAGATTCATTTGATAGCATTGTTGATGATTACACGCCTCCATATTTAGACCAATCTGTATTACATAATTCTTCTACTTTAGATAGTGAAACCAGATCAGAGCAATCTCATCTTCTTAGTTCAGAAGAAACCCTTGCTTCACAAAGTGAAGAACCTATAACACTTTCAGAGCTTACTTCTAAAGAGTTTAATGATGATGAACAATCGTTTGATTCTGATGTCTCATATTTAGAATTTAATGCTGATGATGAAGGTGCTAGTAGCATCTCAGCTGTAGGTTTTATTGAGGAGACTTTTGATGCTGATATTGAAGGAGAGGAAGTCTGTCATGTCGACAATGATGTCAGCGCTGAAAAAATTGTCGAAGAAGAAGTTAACTTTGTTGACCAAGTATGTGTTTCCACTATAGACAATGAGTACGATTGTGTAGATGATGTTCCCTATATGGAAAATGAAGAGGATGTTGAAGAAGAACTGACCTTTCAGTATGATGTAGTAGAAAATATAAATACTGATGAAGAAAAAGAGGCAGTAGAAGAGGTTGATGATGATGCTGAGCAATTGGTAAATCAAGACATACCACCTTATTACAGTGAAGATAGGTTGTCTTTAAGTCAGATTAAAAGTGTAGCTGATAATCTAGTGGCTGATTTTTACAACAGTGAGGATGGTGTTGATATTCCTAAGTCTGCTTCAAAACAGTTTTACTATGAAAGACGTAAGAAAGAACCGCTCAGTTTGGACAATGTCAAACAAGACATGGATGAAGGTATTCATCTAAATGTATTAAATAAAGTAGATGTTAGAAACTCTGATTTATCGTATGATAAGCTTGCTGATGCTGAATTAGACGAGAATAAAGTTATAATTGATGAAGTTGAGGATGACACAAGTTCTAGTTTCAAGGAGAGTACAATAGTTGATGTTGAAATCAACGAAGTAAAGGATGTTTGCGACAACAATGATGAGCTTGAACTAAGAGAAGTAAACGAGGATAGCAACAGTTCAGAAATTGTATCTGAAGATTTGGATAATTGTGATGATGCTGATGACAACTCTTTTTCAAAGAGTAATTCTGATAAACACTCTGAATCAGAAGGTAAACAGTCTGATGTAAATACTGAAAAATCAGAAACTGTCAGTGGTATTGCGCAAATTTTTGATAATTTAATGGACAGTGATATTGTATCAAAAAAAGAAGAAAAGAGAAAAGGGAAAATAGCAACGTATATGGACATTGATTTGTCTGGGTACTAATTGAAAAAAAGGAGGCTAAAATGTCTGATAATCATTTAGTTACTGAACTTGAGAATGGCAGTGTTTTAATTACTGATAGTGTGTTTAGAACAATTGCTAATATTGCTACTGAAAAGGTTAGTGGTGTTAACTCATTGACAGGTGGGTTAACGGGTGACTTTGTGGAGATTTTTAGTAAAAAAAGTCACACAAAAGGTGTAAAGGTTGATAAAGTAGATGGTAAACTTGTAATTGATATAACAGTTGTTGTCAATTTTGGCACTGATATACAAAAAGTTGCTGGTAAAATCCAAAGTGATGTTAAGACTGAAGTAGAGACTATGACAGGTTTTGAAGTTGAAGCAGTAAATATTGAAATTGCAAGTGTGAGACAGAAGAAAAAGATTGAAGAGATAAATGAGTAGGAGAGAATCTAGAATTGAGGCTATGAGCTTGCTATATCAAATCAGTATAACAGGAGCTGAAAGTATAGCAGAAGTTGATGTGTCAAAGCTTGATAGTTTTTCTCTATCTTGTTTTAAGTTGTACATGGATAATAAGAGTGAAGTTGACAGTACAATTGCTAATATACTTGATAGGTGGACGCTTGATAGTATATCAAAAATAGATCTTGCCATATTGAGATTAGCTACTACTGAATATCTCTATATTGTTGATGTACCTGCTCAAGTAAGTGTTAATGAGGCAGTTGAAATTGCAAAAGTTTATGGAGATGACAACTCGCCTTCTTTTGTTAATAGTATTATGAGGAAAATTGTAAAATAGTTAGCGTTTAATGGCGTTAGCTATTTTATTTTACGAAAAAATGATGTTATACTAATATCTGTTAAAACTGCTCATTGTCATTCAGAGCTTATGAACATCTTATAAGACATTAAAATCGCTTAGATTCCACGCCTTGCTTCGAAGCGTAACAGCGACGTAGGAATCTTGGCTTTGTAATAATTTCTAGTGTTTCATAGGCTCTGAATGACAGACTAAAGATTTTACCTTAAATTAGTATTAATGGGCAGTTTAATTAAAGATAGTATTATTATGCATAGTGATAGAGGTGAAGAATGGATAGTATAATAAATGGAAAAGTTGTGGCTAAAGAAATACTTGATGATTTAAAGGAGAAAATTGAGGGTTTAGTCCGCTGTGGCAAAAGTGTGCCATGTATTAGAGTTCTCCTTGTGGAAGGGGATGAACCATCTCTTTTATATGCCAATCAAATCGTAAAAAAAGCTAGAAAAGTTGGTATGGATGCTAAGCTTTTGACCTTTTCTCCAGATTTTGGTACCGAGAATCTACTTTCTGAGGTCAAACGTTTAAATGTTGATGATACAGTAAGTGCTATTATGATTCAGTTTCCACTTCCTAAGTCTTATGATTCAGATGCTATAAGATCTGCTATTGTTGGATCAAAGGATATTGATGCAATAGGGACTCAAAATGCAGGACTTTTTTATAGTAATAAACCCGCATTTACACCTTGCACTGCGGAGAGTATGATGGTTTTATTAAAATCTCATATCAATGATTTATCTGGACTAAAAGCAGTAGTACTTGGCAGAAGCCATGTTGTAGGTAGACCTGTACTTGAACTAGCTTTAAGAGAAAATATGACTGTTACGATTTGCCACTCAAGGACAGTAAACATTGAAGATGAAATTAAAAGTGCTGATGTTGTATTTTCTGCAATAGGTTCTCCAAATTTTGTTAAAAAGGACATGGTAAAAGAAGGGGCAATTGTCATAGATGCTGGTATCAACTTTGTTGATGGCAAACTCTTAGGTGATGTTGACTATGAAGCTGTGTCTGAAATTGCCTCTGGTATTACACCAGTACCTGGTGGTGTTGGACCTGTTACCAATGCTATTCTACTGAGAAATGTCTATAGAGCACATGTGGATAGTCTAAGTCATGAATAAGGTCAAGTCTGTCAGTGAACTCAATCACTATATTAATCGTACTCTATCCAACGATTTTTTCTTAAAGAGTGTTGAGGTTCGTGGTGAAATTAGTGGACTTACAAAACCAATCAATGGTCATATCTATTTTTCTATTAAAGACGAAAGAGCTTCTATCCCCTGTGCACTCTTTAAAAATGCCAATAGAAATGTCACGATAAATCTTGAAAATGGGCTTGAAATTATTGTGAAAGGCTCTGTTTCCATGTATGAGGTAAATGGTAAAGTTCAAATTATTGCTAAGTCAATAAGTATAGGTGATTATGGAAAACTACACCAAAGGTATCTTGAATTAAAGTCAAAAATGGAGGGGATGGGGTATTTTGATCCTGCTGTCAAGAAATCGCTTCCTTCTGAAATAAAGAAGTTAGCGCTTGTTACATCCAAGAGTTCTGCTGCTGTCAGTGATTTTTTAACTGTGCTAAAGAGAAGAAATCCCTTTATTGACATCAAAATATTTGATGTGAGAGTTCAAGGAACATCATGTATAGGGGATGTAGTTCAAGCTATTGATGATATAAATGCACTTGGTACTTATGATTTGATTGCCCTTACAAGAGGTGGTGGTTCTATAGAAGAGCTATTTGTTTTCAATGATTTATCTATTTGTTCAGCGATTAGAAATAGTAGTATTCCCGTTGCAACAGCAATAGGTCACCAACGGGACATCTTATTATCTGAACTTAGTTCTGATATAAAATCAGATACTCCAACAAGTTTAGCTGAGGTGATTTCAGAGAAGTTTTACAAGGAGAGAATATTAACTTATGAGCTTTATGTAGATCGATTATATGAACTGTCAAAGCGAAGGATAGAAGATGAGAAGTTTAAACTATCACACAGTGTTAGGACTTTGAAAGATGCACAGACAAATAAGTTGAGGCTTGCATCAAATGCCAATGCAAGTATGCTGAGCCAGCTTATTCGAGAGACGATGTTGTATGTCAACAGTTTAAAGAGCAGTATCTCTTTAAAGGGTGAATTACTCCAGTCCTTTGACTATCATAATGTTTTAAAGAGAGGGTATTCCATTGTTTATAAGAATGGTAAAAATGTTGACTTGGATATAATAGAAACTGGTGATGTGATTGATGTTGTAACACATAAGAATCTCATAAAGGCTGAAGTTTTGGAGGTAGCAAATAATGAGTAATGAATACAATTTAAAGGATTACGATAGGTACTATAAAATACTTCAAGATTCTCTTAGCACTGTACAGTCCAAGGATTCAACACTTGATGAAGTGATTGAAGCACTGGAGAATGGGGTCAAAGCTCATGAGAAACTGGACAAGATAATATTAGAAGCAGAAAAGAGAATTCAGAGTATTATTGATGAGAGAACTGATAGGAGATAACAATGAATTATAAAGAGAAAAACGCTGAATTTAAGGATTATTTTGAGTCAGAGATGAGAAAACTTTTTGATAGGCAACTTCAATTAGTTGATGATAGGCTCAAACCATTTTATGATGCAATTGAATACTCTGTATTTTCAGGTGGCAAGAGAATAAGACCTATGATTATGCTTGATACATACAAGGAGTTTGGTGGCACTAATGAAGAGTTAATCCTTAAGTTTGCCTATGCAATTGAGCTCATTCACACATACTCTCTGGTCCATGATGACCTTCCAGCAATGGATAATGATGACTATAGAAGGGGAAAACTGTCTTCTCATAAAAAGTTTGGTGAGGATATTGCAATACTAGTTGGCGATGCTTTACTCAATATGGCTTTTGAACAAATGCTATCGACGCTTAGCATAGATGGTGCCAATCATACAAGTATTTTAAATGCACTAGCAGAAATGGCTTCTAATTCAGGTGCAATGGGTATGGTTGGTGGTCAAGCTGTTGAAATCCTCTTACCAAATCCAACCAAGGAAGATGTGTTATATATAGAAAATCTAAAGACTTCTAAGTTATTTGTGTCTTCACTTGTATGTGCTGCAATACTTGCAGAAGCTAGTGAAGAAGAAATTGCAGCACTAAGAGCATATGGAGAGAATATAGGACTTGCTTTTCAAATCAAAGATGACATCATGGATTTAGGTTCTGAGAATAAGGGGATGTTCTCAACAAATATTTCTGGAAAACAAGCCCTTGAAGAAGCAAACAACCTCGTTAAAAAGGCAATGCTACACATTCAGTCGATTCCCGTTGATAAGCAGTATTATCAAGCTCTTGCAGAGTATATGATAAACAGAAGTAACTAGTCTTTGACTGAAGACAAATTCTATATTTTATCGTTGTTATGAGGTCAGAACACAGTTCTGACCAGTTTTTTTAAGGGGTATAGGAGAATAAGCAAAAAATTTTAAACGTTACAAAAATATGAGATATTCTCAACTGGTTTTTAATTGACAATGACTTGTTATTCTAATATACTATGCCTAGGCATTGTTTTGGGAGAATTAATAAATGATTGATATTTATGAAAGGGAGTATTATTATGTCTAAAGTAATGAAAACGATGGATGGTAATACAGCTGCTGCATATGTCTCATATGCGTTTACAGATGTAGCTGCTATATATCCAATTACACCATCATCAAATATGGCTGAATTCGTTGACGAATGGGCAGCTCATGGCAAAAAGAACATCTTCAATCAGACAGTTCAGGTATCTGAGATGCAGTCTGAGGGCGGTGCTTCAGGAGCAGTTCATGGTTCACTCCAAGGTGGAGCATTAACTACTACATATACTGCTTCTCAAGGGCTTCTACTGATGATACCAAATATGTACAAAATGGCTGGAGAATTACTACCAGCAGTATTCCATGTATCAGCAAGAGCAGTAGCTACACATGCATTATCTATATTTGGTGATCACTCTGACGTTATGTCAACTAGGGGAACTGGATTTGCTATTTTAGCTTCAGCAAGTGTACAGGAAGTTATGGATTTAGGTGGTGTTGCACACTTATCTGCTATTAAGTCAAGTCTGCCATTTTTACACTTCTTTGATGGATTTAGAACTTCTCATGAAATTCAGAAGATTGAAGTAATAGATTATGATGTGTTTGATAAGCTAGTTGATCATGATGCCATAAAAGCATTTAGAAACAAGTCTTTATCACCAGAGAGACCTGTGACTAGAGGAACAGCACAAAATCCTGACATATTCTTCCAAGCAAGAGAATCATCAAATACATTTTATGATAGAGTCCCAGAAATTGTAAAAGATTACATGGGTAAAATTAGCGAAGTAACTGGAAGAGATTACAGACCATTTAACTACTATGGTGCTGAAGATGCTACTGAAGTAATTGTGGCAATGGGTTCAGTTTGTGAAACGATAGAGGAAACAGTTGATTACTTAGTGGCTAAAGGTGAAAAAGTTGGACTACTTAAAGTTCATCTTTACAGACCTTTTGTACATGAGTACTTCTTAAGTGAATTACCAAAGACAGTTGAGAGAATTGCTGTACTTGATAGAACAAAAGAACCTGGTTCTGCAGGTGAACCACTTTACTTAGATGTTAGATCACTATTCTATGACGTTGAAAATTCACCTAAGATTGTTGGTGGTAGGTATGGTCTTGGTTCAAAAGATACCACACCATCACAAATACTTGCAGTTTACAAGATGCTAAAATCTGAACTGAAAAACAACTTTACAATTGGTATCAATGATGATGTTACACACTTATCATTACCTGAAGATGAGCATATTGTAACAGCTTCAGAGGGAACTGTTCGCTGTAAATTCTGGGGACTTGGTTCAGATGGTACTGTTGGTGCTAACAAGTCTGCTATTAAGATTATTGGTGACAACACGGATATGTATGCTCAAGGATACTTTGCTTACGACTCTAAGAAGTCTGGTGGTATCACAATCTCTCACTTAAGATTTGGTAAAAATCCTATCAGGTCTACTTATTTAATTGATGAAGCAGATTACATTGCTTGTCACAACCAATCGTATGTATTCCAGTATGACCTACTTGATGGTTTAAAAGAGGGCGGAACTTTTGTATTAAATACTATTTGGAATGAAGAAGAGCTAGAAAAGAACCTTCCTAATTCTATGAAGAAGTACATGGCTGAGAAAAACATCAAGTTCTACACTGTAAATGCTACTAAGATTGCTCAAGATATTGGACTTGGAAATAGAATCAACATGATTATGCAGGCAGCATTCTTTGACCTTGCGAAAGTTATTGACAAGGATGACGCTGTAAAATACCTAAAAGAAGCGATTAAGAAGACTTATGGTAAGAAAGGTGAGAAGATTGTCAACATGAACTATGAAGCTGTTGACAAGGGATTTGGCGAAGTGAAGTCAATCACTGTGAAACCTGAGTGGGCTAATTTAAGTGAAGACACTAAAACGTCAGAGGTAGAAGAGCCTAAGTTTATAAAAGACATTCTAAGACCTATTTCTAAGCAAAAAGGTGACGATCTTCCTGTTTCAACATTTGTTGGCGCTGAAGATGGTACATTTGAAAATGGTTCTACTGCATATGAAAAGCGTTCAATAGCTGTCAATGTACCTATGTGGAAAGCTGACAATTGCATACAGTGTAACCAGTGTTCTTATGTATGTCCACACGCTGCAATTAGACCATTCTTAATTTCTAAGGATGAGGAGGCTAATAAGCCTGCAAACTTTAATACTGTTGCTGCTAAGGGCAAGGGTATGGAAGACATTACTTATAAAATTCAGATTTCAGTACAAGACTGTACAGGTTGTGGAAACTGTGTAGACATCTGTCCTGCCAAGGATAAGGCTATTGTCATGGAGCCAATTGAAAGTCAATTAGACCAGATTGAGAACTGGAACTATGCAATAGCATTAACTGAAAAACCTGATGTTATGGATAGATTTAGTGTGAAGGGCAGTCAGTTCCAAAAACCACTATTCGAGTTCTCAGGAGCTTGTGCAGGTTGTGGAGAGACTCCTTATATGAAACTTGTCACTCAGCTCTATGGAGATAGAATGGTTGTAGCAAATGCTACAGGTTGTTCATCAATTTGGGGTGGTTCAGCTCCTGCAACACCTTATACTAAAAACTGTGAAGGTAAGGGTCCAGCATGGGCAAACTCACTATTTGAAGATAATGCTGAGTATGGATTTGGTATGCATATAGCAATCAAAAAAGTCAGAGAAAAGTTAGCATTGCTTTCAAAAGAGCTAATTGAGACTGGTGTAAAAGAAGCTGATCTATTCAACAACTGGTTAGAGAATATGGATGATGCTGACGAAGCTAAGAAGGCATCACTTGAAATATTAAAACTATTTGGAACAGACTTAGGAAATGCTAAGGCAAATGAAGTTCTTAAAGAAATAGAATCGCTAAAAGATTACTTAATCAAGCCATCTATGTGGATTGTTGGTGGTGATGGCTGGGCTTATGACATAGGTTATGGTGGATTAGACCATGTACTAGGTCAAGGCGAAAACGTAAATGTACTAGTATTTGATACAGAGGTTTATTCAAATACTGGTGGACAGGCATCAAAGTCTACACCACTTGCTGCTACAGCTAAGTTTGCTGCAGCTGGTTCAAGAACCAGAAAGAAAGACCTAGGTATGATGGCTACAACATATGGCAATGTGTACGTTGCTCAAGTAGCGATGGGTGCTGATAAGAACCAAACATTAAAAGCATTAAAAGAAGCAGAAAGTTGGGATGGTCCATCACTTGTTATCTGCTATGCACCTTGTATTGCTCATGGTATTAAAGCAGGTATGGGTAAGACTCAAAACCAAGAGAAACTTGCAGTTGAGGCTGGATACTGGCATCTATGGAGATTTGACCCACGTTCTATTGAAAAGGGCAAAAATCCATTTGTACTAGATTCTAAGGCGCCAAAGTCTGACTTTAAAGAGTTCTTACTATCTGAAATTAGATATGCTGCACTAGCTAAGCAGTTCCCAGAAGTAGCTGATCAACTCTTTGAACATGCTGAAAAGCAGGCAAGAGAGAGATATGAAGGCTATAAGAGGATGGCAAGCTTAGATTACTCAGTAAATGAATAAATCTTGATAAAAAAAACTGCCACTTTTCTTTGAAGATGAGTGGTAGTTTTTTTGTGTAAATTTTCCTTAAATGTTGATATTTCAGTGACAGATTAGTTACCTTTTTTGACATTTCTATTGAATTTTACTGTGATAAATGATAAACTAAATGGTAGCGCAAAAGGAGGAATAATGAAAGTATATCTTGCATCTAAATCGCCTAGAAGGTTTGAATTGTTAAAGAGTGTATATGACTCTTTTGAAGTTGTAACTGCAGATATAGACGAAGTAATATCAAGTGATTATAGTGTAGAAGTATCTGTGATGTCGCTTTCCTTTCAGAAGGCAGTAAGAGCAATGGAGATGATAGGAGATATAGGGGAAGAATACATGGTTATTTCAGCAGATACTGTAGTGTATTTAGACGGTGTTTTAACAAAGCCAGTTGATGTCAATGATGCTAGAAATAAGCTTAAACAGCTAAGTGGAAATCAGCATGAGGTCTACACTGGATTTTCTGTGATAACATCAGATGGTAAGTATAAATACACAGACTTTGAATCCACTAGGGTCTGGTTTAAGCAGCTATCCACAGATGAGATGGAGACCTATTTAAAGACAGATGAGCCCTACGATAAGGCAGGTGGATATGCGATACAAGGCAAAGGAGCTCTTTTTATTGAAAAAATAGAGGGTGATTTTTACAATGTAGTAGGACTACCTCTTTGTAAGTTAAACAAGGTATTAATGAAAATTGAGGATGCCTATGAAGCGAAAAATTGATGATATACTGACAGAAGAAATGCCGATAGAGAGGTTATTCCTCTATGGTGAAGAAAATTTAAGTATAGCAGAGCTGATTGCCATATTACTTAGGACTGGTTCAAAAAATTCTGACGTGCTCTCATTGAGTAGAAAACTTATATCTGACTATGGTAATGTCAGAGAGCTTGTCAATGCCAGCTCTAGTGAGCTTATGGATTATGAGGGAATAGGAAAAAATAAAGCAGCTACACTTAGAGCTGCATTTGAACTCTCAAGGAGGATTAACTCCTATAACAAAGACAAAAAAGTTGCCTTTACCAGCGCTAATGATATATTCAATTATGTAAAGAATGACATGCGCTTTGGAAACAGAGAGTATTTTCTTGTAATTGCTCTAAATTCAAAGCTTGAGGTTATTGATACAGAGGTAATCTCTGTAGGTACACTAACACAGGCACTGGTAAATCCTAGAGAAGTCTTTTCTTTTGCGCTAAAGAAAAAGGCTCATAGACTGGTGGTTTGTCATAATCACCCTTCAGGTCATGTTACACCATCAAAGAATGATTTTGCACTGACAGATAGACTGATTAGTGCTGGGAGAATAATAGGGGTTGAAGTAATTGACCATATAATTATTTCAAACAATGATTATTACAGTATGAAGCAAAATGCTGATATATAAAGGAGATATTGATGATATTTGGAAGATTTTTTTCAAGGTATTTAGGAATAGATTTAGGAACTGCTAATACCCTTGTAAATATTAAGGGCAAAGGTATTACTGTTCGTGAACCATCTGTTGTAGCAATTGATGAAAATTCGAAAAGAGTTTTAGCTGTTGGGGAAGAGGCTAAGAGAATGATTGGTAGAACACCAGGCAATATTGTGGCAATAAGACCACTAAAAGATGGTGTAATTGCTGATTTTGATGTAACTCAAAAGATGTTAAAGTATTTTATTCAACGCTCAATTCCTCAAAAATCGCCTTTTATATTTACAAAGGTTGTTGTAGGTGTTCCTTCTGGTGTTACTGAGGTAGAAAAACGTGCTGTTATAGAGGCTGCTGAAGCTGCAGGAGCAAGGGAAGCATTACTTCTAGAAGAACCTATGGCAGCTGCAATAGGAGCTGGACTTCCAGTATCAGAAGCAACGGGTTCTATGGTTGTAGATATTGGTGGTGGAACTACTGAAATTGCAGTTATTTCATTAGGTGGTATTGTAACGAGTAGGTCAATCCGAATTGGTGGAGATGAATTAGACGAGGCAATTGTTAACTACATTAAAAAAGAGTATAGCTTAATGATTGGTGAGAGAACTGCAGAAAATATTAAAATGCAAATTGGTTCTGCCTATCCATTTGATGAGGAATTATGTGTTAAAGTAACTGGTAGAAACCTTGTTACTGGACTTCCTAAAACTCTGGATGTCTGTTCTGATGAAGTTAGAGAAGCACTGAAAGAACCTGTGTCTGCCATCTTAGATGGTGTTAAAATGACATTGGAGAAGACACAACCTGAATTATCAGCTGATATTATGGAAAAGGGGATTGTCATGACAGGTGGTGGAGCTCTACTTCATGGACTGGATGTACTAATATCAACTGAGACAAAAATACCAGTATATGTTGCGGAAAATCCATTAGACTGTGTTGCTGAAGGTACTGGTATTGCAATAGAGAGATATGAAGATTATAGAAATGTATTTTTGAATACTGGTGGTAGGATTAGGAGATAATGAATAACAATTTACCAAGGATAAGAGGCTGGGTAGTTGTTGTAATTGTAATTGGACTTTTGGTTGTTGTTGGTGCAACAATTGGTGGTAGAGATAAAGCCAGTGCTCCAGAAAACTTACTTGCAAAAGTGGCGCGTCCATTCCAAACAATCTTTTATAAGTCCACAGGAGCAATATCTTCAAAACTCAGACCGATAAGAAGTATATTTTCAGTTTATAAAGAAAATGAAATGTTAAAACAGGAACTCTTAGAGACTAGAAATGAGCTCATAAAGCAAACCATGCTAAGAGAAGAATTTGAGGATTTAAAGAAACTTAGAAAAGCACAAAATTACATCATTAGAGATTCCATACCTAAAAATATGGCTGCTGAAGTCATATCAAGAGACCCAAGTAATTTTTATAGCATGTTTGTCATCAATGCAGGTACTGATGATGGCGTACTTACCAATTCAGTTGTATTTGATGGAAATGGACTTATTGGTCAGGTATATGAAGCTGGGGATGATTGGGCAAAGGTTCTCTGTGTTGTTGACAGCAAGGCTTCTGTGAGTTTTCAGATACTTGATTCAAATAGAAAATTTAGTGGTGTTGTCAGTGGTGTAGGTAAGGATTATCTTGAGGGATATTTTTATGATGAGAAGGCTGAAGCAATAGTAGGGGATAAGATTATGACAAGTGGTGTAGGGCTCTATCCACGTGGTATTATCATAGGAACTATTACTGAGGTAAACAACGATGGTAAAACACTTCTTCCTACACTGAAAGTCAAGCCTTTTGTTGATTTTAAAAAGATTAATAGGGTAATGGTAGTACCTCCTTTTAAGCTCTTTGAAGAAAGAGGAGATAATGAAGGATAGGTATTTGATTTTGACGGCATTTATTGTAGTTGTTTTACAGATTACTGTGCTACAGTTTATTAGCTTTGCAAATGTTGTGCCTAATCTCGCCTTAATTATGGTCGTTGTTTTTACCATGTATTTAGACGAGTTTAAGGCACTTAAATTTGCAGCGTATTTAGGTGTTCTTCTTGATGTCTTAGCTGGGAAAGGTCTTGGCATCTATTTAGCTGCCTTTATTGTAATTTCTTATCTTGTAGGAAAGATGGGAGCAAGTATTTTTAAGGACAATTTTGTGACACCAATTTTATTTATAAGTTTATCTACGGTTCTTTTATTTCTCTATTTTAGTTTGTTAGATTATTTTTCTGTGGGTTTTTACCATGGATTATTGTGGTCTGTTAAAGTCTTGCTTGTAGAGCTAATTTATAACAGTTTAATAGGGATACCACTTTATAATTTTGTCATTGGAGGCGTAAGAAGGAAGAATTACTAAGTACAGGAGATTATCATGAGAATAAGGTTTAATGATAGAAAGACCTTTGTATTAATTTTATTTTCTTTTATATTTATGCTTCTTGCATTTAGGTTAGGGCAAATCACCCTTGTACAGGGCGAGTCTTATTCAAAAGAAGCTCTAAACTTGAGATTGAAAAAGCATACTGAAATTGCAAGGCGTGGAGAGATATATGATAGAAATAATGTTGTTTTAGCAAAAAATGGAACAACCCTATACCTTGATTATTTATATAGTAGGACAGATAAAAAAGAATTTGAAGAGACTGTTATAAAGCTCTTTAAGCTCTTAAAGGAAAATGGGGAAAAGCCAATTGGACTCCCTATAGTCATTGAAAACGATTCCTTTGAGTACAGATATGACATCAGAAAAAAATTGTGGTTAGAAAAAATGGGTTTTAGTGAAAACGAAAGTGCTAGAAGAGTATTTGATACCATCTGTTATAGAGAGGGTGTGGCTCCAGAACTTGATGACTACAGCAAGGAGAAGATTTTAATCTTAAAGGGTATTTATCTGCCAATTGTAATAAAAGATATGGTATTTAGCTTTGACAGAGACAAGAAGAACTTTTTGGATAGCTATAAACTAGAACCTGATTCAAGTGCTAGTAGAGCATATAGAAAACTTCGTGAGTACTTTGGCGTGTCTGAAGAACTTACTGACGTTGATGCTTACTATGTACTTACTATGAGGGATGTCATAAAAAAATTGGGTTATATAAAATATGAACCTATTGAAGTTTGTTCTACCCTAAAGAAGGAAACAGCTGTCAGAATTGAAGAGCAGAGTATATACTTTCCCAATTTTTCGATAGGTGTAAAACCATTTAGAGATTATCCGAAAAAAAATGTAGCTTCTCATATAATTGGCTATATGGGTCATATTTCCACAGATGCTGAGAGAGAAAAGTACAGTGAGAAAAATGGTTATACCAAGGATGATTTAGTGGGAAAGGTTGGCATAGAGGCTAGCTTTGAAGATGAACTTCATGGAAAAGTTGGCATTACTTGGATGGATGTTGACAATAGAGGAAAGAAGATAAGAGATATCAATAACTCAATACCTGACGAGAGATTTTATGATATTGAAGGACAGGCAGGTAATAATATAACACTGACTATAGATAGTGAATTACAGGAGAATTTAAGAGGTTATATTGTAAAGCTCTTAAATGGTCTTAGATCTGGTTCTGAATATAAGTCTAAGTTTGGTACCATTAATTTTAACAAGTCCTATCAATTTGCTAGAACAGGTGCAGCTATGGTTGTAGATGTAAAGACTGGTGAAGTCTATGCAATGGCAAGTTATCCTGATTTTGACTTAAATCTATTTACTGGTGGTATTGACTTTGATGATTGGCAAAAACTACAGCCAGAAAACAAGTATGACCCTTTAGGTCCAAAACCACTGTACAATATAGCGACAATGACAGCGGTTCAGCCAGGTTCTACCTTTAAAATGGTTACTGCGTTTGCGGCTCTATCAGAGGGGATAGATCCATATAAAAAGATATATACCAAGGGTGTCATTGAAGCTGAAAATGGCGTTCCATTTGGTTGTTGGATATGGAACTTGTATGAAAAAACACATGGTTTTGTTGATATGATTAAAGCAATCGAAGTTTCATGTAACTACTATTTCTATGTAATTGGAAGTGGTTTTGATTATTCTACAAATCAGAGTTTAAACATCAATATGAACTCAAGAAAGATTATTGAGGCTGCTAAGATGTTTGGCTTTGATGAAAAGTCTGGTCTTGAGATAGGAGAGTATATTACAGGGGTACCTGATCCAGAAAAGATGAAAAAGTACAATTTATTTGCCTTAAAGTCTGTCTTAGAATCGGTATCTGATAAGTATTTTTCTAAGGAAATACTCAGTGATAAAAAAGTAATGGATCAAAAGATATCTGAAATATTAGAGCTTTCTATAGAAAACCCAAAGATTTCTAGAAATGAGCTTTATAGCGTCTTGAAGACTACGTTCAACATGACAGATAGAAAATTGATAAACGAGTTTACAGATCTAATAAAGTACAGTTATTTTAACAGAATGAGAAATCTGAGTTCTGATGCATTCAACTTAGCTATTGGACAGGGGGCAAATGCCTATACACCAGCACAAATGGCAAAGTATGTGTCTGCTATTGCAAATGGGGGATATGTTCAAAATTTAACGCTTATAAAAACTGTTGATAGCGTTCCACAGTTAAGGGACCCTTTTAAATTTATTGACCCACAGAATAACATGAAGTATATAAGAGAAGGTATGCGTGCAGCTGCTGTATCACTTGAAACGAAGCTTGGTTTAAAGGACTTCTCCTATGGACTTGCCCTTAAGACTGGTACAGCGGAGAAAGAAGGTAAACTTTCTCTAGGAAATGAAGAGGCATATCTAAAAAAATACTTATCTTATATTACAGATTCTTCCTTGGCAGAAGTTGAAGCAGAGGCAATGAATATTCTCAATGAACGCTCGCTAAGCATTTCTAAAATTTATGATGAAATAGAAAGTACCAAGGATGAAGAAAAACTTAAGAAATTAAAGGCAAGGTTAAACAGAATAAATATAAATATATATCTTGACAAAGGAAATGCAATGCGTGAGGCAATTAAGAGTCTCAGTGGCAATAAAATCAAGGATGAAAAAATAGACAGGTATAAGAGAGAATACGATAACTTTACGTGGTTTGTTAGCTATGCACCTTACAATGATCCTAAAGTAGCGGTTGTTGTGTTTATCCCGCAAGGTGGTAGTGGTAGCTATGGACTTGGTGTATCAATGGACATCATTGATGACTACATGAAAAAATATGGTGATAGATAAATTGATAAGGAAATGTGTTTGCAATGAGAGATTTTTTTAAGATTTTTGACATAAGACTTTTTGTTATAGTGTTAGTTCTTTGTATTTATGGTATAACAATGATATCTAGCATCACTGGAAATGAGCTTGTCAGAATGACCTCGGATGTAAAAACTCAGATAGTAGGTCTTGTTCTTGGGCTTATCTTTTTAGTGATTTCCCTATTCTTTGACTACAAGTTATTAGAACGATATTATTTTATATTGTATTTTTTATCCATCTTTATCTTGTTATTAGTTTATGTACCTGGTCTTGGTAAGACACTATATAATGCTAGAAGTTGGATTAGTATAAATGATAGATTTTACATTCAGACCTCTGAGTTTGCTAAAATAGGGTTTATTATATTTTTTGCCAGTCACTTTGAACAAAAAAAGGGACGTATTAGTAGTATTAGAGATGTGTTTATATCGATAGGTCTAGCACTTCCATTTTTCTTTTTGATTATACTCCAACCTGATTTAGGCACACTTATGGTTTATTTTTCAATTTTTATCGGAATGATTTTTGTAGCTGGTATAGATATAAAGTTTGTAGTTGTTACTATACTAGCTGCTATTGCATCAAGTCCACTAGTTTATCGTGGATTAAAAACGTATGCCAAGGATAGAATAGATGCCTTTTTAAATCCTAGTGACCTTAGTTTGCCTGGCAATTTTCACGTTCACATGTCTAAAATTACCATGGGTTCAGGCAAACTTTCAGGAAGTGGATTGTTTAAAGGCGGATTTAGTAGTAGTAACTATCTGCCAGTACAGTCTTCAGACTTTATCTTTCCTGTTTTAGTAGAAGAACTTGGCTTTATTGGTGGATTGGCACTACTTGTCTTGTATTTGTTTTTGATTGTTCGGCTTATCATGATTTCGTTTAGTACAAAGGATAAATTTGGTTCAAATATAGTGATTGGTGTACTGTTTATGTTTGCCTTTCAAATTATAGAAAATTTGGGGATGACTATGGGGGTAATGCCTGTTACAGGAATAACTCTACCGTTTATTAGTTATGGTGGTTCCTCAATGCTTGCTAATATGATAGCGATAAGTTTAGTGCTTAATGTATACATGAGAAGATTTAAGGAAAAAGGTATATAGTATGAATTTTAATTACGCTGGTATTTATTACACCTATAGAGGAAAACTTGCTGAGGACTTTGAAGAACTTACAATATACAATAATTCTTCTTCTCTATATGTATCAGATATATTACTGGGTAGATTATCTAATAAAATTGCAGGTTCAAATGCGTATATAGTTGATTTAGGTGAATATGGTAAGGGCTTTTTATCTGCAAATAACGCCAAGTCTATCTTTCATAGTGAATTAAAGCTTGGAGAGAACTATCTGTTTCAAGTGACGCAGCTTGAGAGAGGAAGAAAGCTGCCAAAGTTAAGGGCGGATTTTTCTATTAATTCCGAAAACTTCGTCATCTTAACTGACAGTTTAAAGACGGTTTATTCTAGCAAAATAACAGACACACACTTTAAGAAAAGATTAAATGCTGTGGTAAATGATGTAGTGTCAGGTGCTTGTGGTGTTTTGGTGAGAACTAGCGCTTATGATGTTGACTTAGAAGACCTAGAGCGTGAACTGATAAGTTTGTATGAAAAGTATGATTTAATTGTTGCTAGTAAAAACAGAATTTTAAAGGATAACCTTCTATGCAGGAGTTTTAATATAGATACTACACAGGATAATTTAAGTCTTATAAATGACAGGGTATTAAGAAATAGGTTAAGTAGCATCTTGTCTAAAAAAAACTTGTCTTTGGGAAAGTTTGAAGTTACAATTGACCAACTGGAAGCGCTTGTGGCAGTAGATGTTGATACAACATCCTATGATGAAGAGTATAGAACATCAGAAGAGTTTAAATATCAGGTGAACAAGCAGATACTTCCACAAATATTAAAAGAACTCTATATTAGAAACTGTTCAGGTATCATACTAATTGACCTTTTAAAGATGAGTAATTATAACAGAAAGAAATTTATGGCAAAATTAAAGGACGATGCAAATTATTATAGGGCAATGAACTTTGATATAAAGGGCTTTACTAGACTTGGGCTCCTTGAGATGAGTAGAAGAAGAACAAACCCATCTATAAGGGAATTGATAGTACAAGATAATATTTCTAATGGCTTTAACTTTGGATCAGAACTTGATATGCTGTCTTTAGAAATAATATCAGCTTCTGAAAATGGCAAACACTTGCTATCTATTCCATATTGTTATAAGGAGCAATTTATTAGGGATAGAAAAATAATAAGAGAGTACTTTAAAAATAATGCTTCAAAAGTGTATTTTAGGTTTGTTAAAGCTAGTGAAATGAGTCTTGATTATACAAATTCTATATTTGATGAGAGTTATGGTGAACTTACAAGAGTATAGTTAAAAAAATAAGATTTATTAATATTTTTGCTGATATTGATTGAATTTGTGTAAAATTATTTGTATAATGTAAATATGTAGTATTACTTACACAGAAATCGTAGTATGTTTGAATAAATTGTAATTATTATAGAGCTAGAGTTTAGAAGGTGAGGGATGGTATGTCAAAGAGGATACTTGTAGTGGATGATGCACAAGCCTTTTTAAAGAGTTTGGCCTATGGTCTTGAAAAGGATGATTATATTATTGATACCGCAACAGATGGAGAGACTGCGTACAATAAAGCTAGAGAAGAAAAGTATGACATGATTATACTTGATATTATGCTTCCAAAAATTGATGGATTAGAGGTATGCAAAAAGATTAGAGAATTTTCAATGTGTCCTATTATTATTCTAACTGCTAAAGACGATGATTCTTCGAAGGTGTTAGGACTTGAATATGGTGCAGATGATTATATGACAAAGCCATACAATTTGCTTGAACTCAAGGCTCGGATTAGAGCGATACTCAGAAGAGTCAATGTAGGTAATATGATGGCTGGAACTGAGTCTAATATGATTGTCGTAAATGATATGAAGCTCAACACACTAGGAAGAAAAGTTAACGTGGGAGATAAGGAAATTAATTTAACGGCAAAGGAATTTGACCTTCTCCTATTACTTGCTATGAACAGAGATAAGATATACTCTAGGGAAAAACTTCTTGAGATTATCTGGGGCTATGAGTACTTTGGTGATGTAAGAACAGTAGATGTGCATATTAGAAGACTGAGAGAAAAAATTGAAAAAGACCCGTCAAAGCCTGAGTTTATCATGACTAAATGGGGAACAGGATATTATTTTAAGAAAGATTAATTATGGAAAAATTATTTCGCAGTGTTAAAACGGAGATAATCATTCTAGTTGCTGTTACAGTCTTCTTTGTCTTTCTATCTGTTAGTTTGTTAGTTGGAAGCGTTATTTATAACTATCTTAAAGATGAGAAAGTAAATACTCTTAAAAATGATAAAGCTGCTTTTAATACGCAGCTTTTGTCATATTATGAAAAAGGGACAGAAGCAAGTCGTAATGATTTACTCTTAAAGATGAGAAACTATAGTATACAGAATAACTCAAGGTGTTTTCTGCTTGACTTAAATGGCGTGGTCAAACTTGACTCATTTGGAACGTACAATGGCAAGAGCTTCTTTAAATTAAAAGAGTTTCGGGATGCATTAGGTGGCTTTTGTGAAGTGAATTTTTATACCTTGGAAAATGGTGACAAGGTCATCTACTGTGCTTCACCTGTCATGGTAGATTCCTCGATTCTTGGCGTTTTTTTAATTGTGTCAGACTTTGAGTCAGAGAATGCTCTGTTAAGAAATGTGAGGTATGTCCTAACTGATTTCTTTATAGTTTTTATTGTTGTGCTTATCTTTTTATCTAGCTTTTTTTGGAATAAGATTACAAAACCATTGGAACTATTAAAGACATTTATGGTTTATCCTAAAAAGAAAATTGAAGCAGATGATATGGGTGGATTTTTAGAGTACGAGTATTTAGAACTAATAGAAAGTGTAAATGGACTTATTGCAGGTAATTTAGAGTTGGAAAACATCAATAAGGAATTTATTTCCAATGTCTCTCATGAACTAAAGACACCTATAGCTTCAATGAAAATACTTTCAGATACCTTAGTCACAGAACCTACTGATGATATTGAAATCTATAGAGATTTTATGTGTGATATCAATGTAGAGCTTGACCATATGTCATCAATTATTAAAAACATGATTGGGTTACTGTATTTGGGAAAGGGAGATTACACCCTTCATTTAGAACTGTTAAATATTGTATCCATTGTTGAGTACAGGGTTAGGTATCTGAGAGCACAAGCAATGAAAAAGAACATTCAGATTGTATTTAACAAGCCAGAGAGTTGCTTTATTCGAGTTGATAGAGTAAAGATGCGCCAGTTATTTGACAACCTCATAAACAATGCCATCAAATTCACTCCTGAAGGTGGGGAGATAGTAGTTGGTATTGAGCTTTTAAGGGATACGATAGAAATAAAAATATCTGATAATGGTGTAGGTATTTCTGAGGAAGAATTGCCAAAAATATTTGATAAGTTTTACATGGCAGATGAAGCAAGGGAAAGAGTGTTTGAGAGTTCTGGTATTGGACTTTCTGTAGCAAAGGAAATTGTGAGTTTGCACTCTGGGATGATAACTGTGGAAAGTGAAGTAGGTGTTGGAACGACGTTCCATGTAATACTTCCTAGGACAAGATTGTAGGTGGACTATGAAGAACTTTTATAAATATATCATACTATTTTCTATTTTGTTCCTTGCTATCTTCTACCGTTATAACATACAACTATATGATGAAAATAATCGACCATTAGTAGAGGTATCACCATATTCTGATGAGTATAAAATAGAGTCCGAGGTCTTTTATGTTAATAATAGACATCTTTTAGTTAAAAAGGGAATCAGTATGACAGTTTATATGTCTAACTATATAGAAGCTGTTTTTGAGAAGCTTAAAGTATCTGATTGGAATCAGAATTTAAAGCCCCCTATTGATGAAAGCGTGAAGCTGCTCTCTTATGATATAGATGATACAGAGCTTACCATTGATATAAGTAAGGATGTTTTTGAAACTGAACTCTGGAAGAATGATATGAAGACAACTCTAGTTTATGCTCTAGTAGATAGCTTTTGCTCTTTGGATACCTTTGAAAAGGTCGCCATTAAAGTAGATGGGGTAAATATCAGTGAATTTTATGATAGCAACAAGACCTTTTACACCTTTGATGATGCGTATATAGATACTTATCCTAGCAATCCCTATGAAGTGGTATTTGCCTTTTTGAATTATTTGCACATTAATCGATATGATTTAGCTTATTCTCTTACTGCAGAGAGCAATGAATATGAGTTTTATCAGACAAATTTTGAAGAGAGAGCAAACGAAACTTTAAAACATGTAATGGATAAGGGGTATTATATTTCTTATGTTAGCAAGGAGAAAAATAAATTTTATGTTCTTGTGACCTTTTATAAACAAGAGGCATATTATCCAGATGATTATTCAAATATGAAGTTTAAAGTGGTAAAAATGGTAGATGACACATATAAGATTATATTTTAATGTTCAACACTAATACCAGTCTAATATATTTAGGCTGGTATTTTTTTGCTTTTTGTTATACAATAAAGTGTTGTGGCAGAGTATTCTAGTCAATTTGATTTATCCCGAAGGCGGGGCTAAAAATCCGTCGAAGGGCACATCGATGACGTTCCTTTTAATAGCTTCATATGCCCAATTTGGGGCTTTTGATGGGATAG
>PDWI01000914.1_pt1 | contig 48028 bp, 47 predicted proteins | sample 1430891 | NCBI WGS metagenome assembly PDWI01 (sample SAMN01162508, study PRJNA174530) | Oral metagenome, whole genome shotgun sequencing project. | biome: Marine environment; feature: Marine mammal; material: Swab sample of the gingival sulcus; isolation source: swab sample of gingival sulcus...
GATGGTTGGCGGAGGAGAAGGAGTTGTATCCTTAGCTGCTCAAATGTCAAACTTCTTTGTCAGCATTTCAAATGCAACAACATTCCCACTATTTAGTTATATTAGTGCGGGACTTGTCAACATATTCGTTCCATCAGGTGGTGGACAATGGGCTGTTCAAGGGCCAATTATGATGCCGGCTGGACAGGCTTTAGGCGTGCCAGCTGCTAAGACGGCGATGTCTATTGCATGGGGTGATGCGTTGACGAACCTTATACAACCATTCTGGGCACTACCTGCTCTTGGTATCGCTGGATTAAAAGCGAAGGACATCATGGGATTCTGTTTGGTGAACATGCTTGTATTCGGTACAATAATCGGTATTTGTTTAGTGCTAATACCAGTTTAATATCTAATAGGAGGTATATATGTTAAAAGATGTTGTAATTGTTTCTGCCGCGAGAACTCCTATCGGAAGTTTTGGCGGAAGTTTTAAGAATTTTTCAGCAGTACAACTTGGAATAGTTGCTGCAAAAGAAGCGATAAAAAGAGCGAACATAAAACCGGAAGATATAGATGATGTTTATATTGGAAATATTTTAAGTGCGGGACAGGGACAAGGCGTTGCCAGACAGATTTCTGTCGGTTCAGGGATTCCAGTTGAAGTACCTGCTATGACGATAAATATCCTATGCGGTTCAGGGCTAAGGTCAGTTAGCCTTGGTGCTCAAATGATTCAAACTGGCGAAGCGGATGTCGTGCTTTGTGGTGGTGTTGAGAACATGTCGATGGCTCCTTACCTTGCGCCTAACATGCGATTCGGTGCAAAAATGGGCGAAACCAAGATGCTTGACCATATGGTATTAGACGCACTTACCGATGCATTCAACAATTATCACATGGGTATTACCGCTGAAAATATAGTGGATAAATGGAATATTTCCAGAGAAGATCAAGACAAGTTTGCGGTAGAAAGTCAAAATAAAGCAGAAGCGGCTCAAAAAGCGGGCAAATTCGAAGAAGAAATCGTACCAGTTACCGTTGTTCAAAGAAGAAAAGAAGTCGTCGTAAAAGATGATGAATACATTAGGTATGGTGCGACGGTAGAAGGACTAGCTAAGCTAAGACCGGCTTTCAAAAAAGACGGTTCGGTAACGGCAGGTAATGCTTCTGGAATTAACGACGGAGCAGCAATGCTTGTGATTATGAGCAAGGAAAAAGCGGAAAGAGAAGGAATAGAGTATCTAGCTACGATAAAAGGGCATGCTACGGCAGGTGTTGATCCTGCGATAATGGGAACGGGACCTATCCCTTCCATAAGAAAGGCTATTGCGAAATCAGATTGGTCATTGGGTGACATCGAATTATTTGAACTAAACGAAGCCTTTGCGGCACAGTCATTATCCGTGTTAAGAGAACTTAACATAAACCCTGAGATAACGAATGTAAACGGTGGAGCCATTGCACTAGGACATCCTGTAGGGGCATCCGGTGCTAGAATACTCGTGACATTGCTTTATGAAATGAAGCGTAGAGATTGTAAGAAAGGCTTAGCATCACTTTGTATCGGTGGTGGTATGGGTACGACGGTACTCGTTGAAAGAGCTTAGTAAATAAACTTTGGTACAATAATAAAATCCTGCCTTTTCAAAGGGGCAGGATTTTTGCTGTTTATTAAAACTTGTCTTTATATTTTAAAACCATTATTCCTGGCAATCTCTAATAGCTTATTTCTTTTAGGTGGAGACATGTTAAAAACAGTGACCAGCGTATTCGAGTAAGTGTCTGAACGTTTGTTATTCATTCGTTGATCATAGTAGGTAGTCATCTCTTCATCGTAGTCCTTTACTGCTTTTAGATAATCCGGCAGAACCTTGTATGTATCTTCAAAAAGTCGTAACTCTTTAGGCATTTTAGGTTTTAACATTTGGTCAGAGTCAGGGTTGCCAAAAAGAAGTCCAAGGGCTGGAAAAGTGAGCTCGGGTAGTCCTAGTATATCTATTATTTTTTGTGCGTCATTTAGTATACTTCCTAGAAATACAGACCCTAGACCTAATGATTCGATGATATTTGCCGTTTGACCAGCCATTAGCAAAGCGTCATAGGTTGCCCTAAAAAAATAGTCAACATCGGACGACCTTGAATCAACATCTACTCCCTTTTCCTTTAGTATGGCGTAATGTCTTTTAAGGTCGGTAACAAAGATTAACAGCTCGGGCGCATCCGCAATATATGGCTGCTTGGCAACTTCTGAAATCAATTGTTTCTTTTCTTTTGAGATTACTCTTATCACAGAGGCGTTGTGAGCGCCATTACCGGTTGCCGTTTTTAGCATAGCATCAAAAATTGTGTTTAGCGTCGTTTCATCAATAGGTTCGCTTTTAAACTTCCTAATGGATCTACGGTTGTTCATGTGTTCTATAAATTTATTCATAATTCCTCCGATATAATAATATAAGTATTATATCATAGAGCGATAAAACTGTAGTAAAAAAAGACAAATAAGATTTTTTTAATCAATATCATGCATTTACAAAAGCTGTTTATAAATATTTAATATTTTTTGCGTTACAGGTAGGTTTTTTTGTGGTATAATGTGACTATAATAATCAATATGAGAAAGGGCAGGTACTATGTTTAGTTTTTTTAAACCAAGTGAGAATGAGAAATTACAGAATGCTATTGATTACATTCATAAAGTAAATCCTATGCACACTACAGTTGTAGAAAAGAAAAAGAATTATACTTGGCTAATAGTATTAGTAAGTGTATTAGCTGTTATTGGTGCATCATATGCTATCTATAAGATTTTCTTCGAAGATAGTTGCTGCAATTATGATGATGACTTTGATGATCTTGATGATGATTACGAAGAGGTTTTCTATGACTTAGATGAAGAATTAGAGGAGCCTGCAATTCAAAAGCCAGAATCAGAATATAAAGCAGAGTATAAAGCAGAATAATTATCATTTAAAAAAGAAGCACCGACCTATATGGTCGGTTTTTCGTGTGCCTAAATTTACTCTTTTCTCATTTTTTCAAATTCTGCTCTTTCTTCTTGTAAACCGCAGACCAGATCTTTAAATCTCCATTTTATGGAGTGTTCAGTCACTACAGCCATAAGTGGAGACCCTAGGTTTAGCGTCCTGTAGTTTTTTATTATAAATGTTATATCAAAGTCAGAAAGACCATTTATCAAGATGACTTTTTCATCTATTTTATCTTCTTCCAGTTTCTTGCAATTACCGTCAATTATATTTCCTATAATACTATGTTCATATCCATAAGGGATTATATTTACGTTATCAATACCTCCTTTTTTACACATTTTTTGTATTTGATTCACTTCATTTTCTAAATAGCCGTAAAGAAACAAGGAAGCATTATCGTTTGCTCTAATCTTGCTATTTTTATCTAATTCTTTAAAACTCATAGCTACTCCTATTTTTTTAATTTATTGTAACATAATTTTTAGATAATATAATATTTATATGATACAATGACATAAAAAGTAAAGGATTTTATGATGAATTATAGAAAAAGGTGGGAAGAACACGAAAAAAATTTTTTAAGTAAGTATGCAACACTATCTGTAAATAGTCTTGGAAGAGATTATCCAGAAGAAAAATGCCCAGTGAGAACTGAGTTCCAAAGGGATAGGGATAGAATTATTCACTCTAAAGCGTTTCGAAGACTAAAACATAAGACGCAGGTTTTCATATCTCCTGAGGGGGATCATTATAGAACGAGACTTACACATACGCTGGAAGTGGCTCAGATAGGAAGAACGATAGCTAGAAGCCTCAGGCTTAATGAGGATTTAACGGAAGCGATTGCTTTAGGGCATGACCTAGGGCATACTCCATTTGGCCATTCAGGGGAAAAAGCCTTGAACGAAATGTGCCAACATGGATTTAAACATTATGAGCAAAGTATAAGAGTTGTAGAAGTTTTAGAAAATAAAGGAAAAGGACTTAATTTAACGAAAGAAGTAAGAGACGGCATTCTTAATCATCCTACTTCTGGTAGACCATCCACTCTAGAGGGAAAAGTGATAAGATTATCGGATAAGATTGCTTATATAAACCACGATATAGATGACGCGATAAGGGCAAAGATTATCACGGATGACGACCTCCCTAAGGATTTGGTTAAAATAATTGGTAACTCATCGAGAACCAGGATTAATACCCTGATAAATGATGTATTAGAAAACAGTATTGATAAGAATGATGTAATGATGAGTGACGAGATGTACCGAGCTATGCACGAACTAAGAAAGTATATGTTTAAATACGTTTATATTGGTTCAGTTGCGAAAAAAGAAACTGCGAGAGCAGAAAATATGCTAAAGGAACTTTTTATCTACTATAGAGAAAACAAGGACGTACTTCCTATTGATAAAACGATTGATGAGATAGATGAACAAGACATCGTTGATTACATCGCCGGCATGACTGATAGATATGCGATAAACGAATATAAAAAGATCTTTATTCCGAGTTCCTGGAAGGGATAATAATTTTTGGAGATAGAATGAGTTTTAGTAATAACATTACAGACGAAATATTAGAAAAAAATGATATAGTAAGTGTTATTGGAGAAATAGTCGAATTAAAAAAGGTTCACAATGAATACCTTGGTCTTTGTCCTTTTCACAACGAAAAAACACCTAGTTTCTATGTAAATGCTGAGAAACAGTTGTATCACTGTTTTGGCTGTTCAGCCGGTGGGAACGTGCTTACCTTTGTGATGAATTATGATAATTTGTCATTTAAAGATGCGTTGGAACAGCTTGCAAACAGAGTAGGAATGGAGCTGCCTAAATACAAGATGACGAAGGAGCAAGAAAGAAAAGAACAGAGATTAAATAAACTTTTTGACGTAAACAAAGAGGCTGCAAAGTATTATTATTACGCGCTTAAAAATGACAAGAATCCAAAGGCGAGAAAATATCTTGAGCAAAGAGGCTTGTCAGAAGAAACGATAAGGTCTTTTGGGCTTGGATACAGTAGATTCTTTCGAGATGACCTTGTAAAGTATCTAAATAATAAGGGATACTCAGATGACCTTATTCTTGAAGCCGGTCTATGTAAGAAGGATAATAATGGGTGCTATGACGCTTTTTTTGATAGGGTTATGTTTCCTATCTTTAATGTTAAAGGCAAGGTTATTGCCTTTGGGGCAAGAGCATTTGGCGATACTATGCCAAAGTATCTAAACAGTAAAGAAACCGAACTGTTTAATAAATCAAGAACTCTATACGGCCTAAATATAGCAAGGAAAAGCAAACAAAAATACGTATATCTTGTGGAAGGTTACATGGATGTGATTGCCCTTCATCAAGCAGGTTTTAATAATGCGGTTGCTACACTTGGCACCGCGTTAACGCCGAAGCAAGCTAATTTAATAAAACGATATTTTGAAAAAGTAATTATTTGTTATGATAGTGACGGTGCAGGAGTAAAAGCTGCAAGGAGAGCCATACCCATCATAAAGAGTACTGGCCTTGATGTGAGAGTTCTCACGATAAAGGGAAGCAAGGACCCTGACGAGTATATTAAGACATTTGGGAAAGAAGCATTTGAAAAACTTACCAATGATAGCGAGAATGCCTTTTTATTTGAAATAAGGAGCATACAAAAAGGCTATGATATGACGGATCCAGATGCTGAGACGAAGTTTTATGAAAGAGTTGCCAGCGAGTTATTAAAACTTAGTAGCAAGGTTGAAATAACGAATTATACTAAAAAAATATCAGATATATACGGTGTAGATTTCGATTCATTAAATGAACTTGTTTCAAAGCAGGGTAAGGATGTTGGAATCGTAAAAAGTAACGTAAGAACTACCATGAAGTCCAGAGGGAATATGGCTTTTACGCCTTCTAAAGCCGAGCGTATATTACTTAACCTCATGATAGAACACGCTCACGTGTACAGCGTCTTAATAGACCACATCGATGAAAAAGATTTTAATGATGAAATAAATAAAAGGATATTTCATCTAATTGTAGAATATAAAGATAGAGAAGAGACTATTAAGGTCTCGAAGTTTGTGGCATTTTTTGATGATATAAAGGAACAAGAAAAGGTGGCGAATATATTTAGTGCAGATATAGAATATGAAGACGCGCCAGACCTAGAAAGACTTATTAATGAATGCTTCACCGTTCTAAGAAAAGAATACATCAAACGCCTAACCAGCGAGGCAGTTACTGAACAACAACTAATCAATTTAGTAGACTTAAGAACGAAGCTTGATAATGATCATATTTCGTTATAGAAGGAGAAAAATATGGCCAAAAATACAAAGGATAATAAGGGTAAAAAAGCGATACCAGAGGACGGACTAGAAAAATTATTCAAAGAGACACTTGATAAGCTAGTTGTTAAGGCGGAAAAAGGCAATAGTGTTTTGAAGCTTGATGATGTTCATAAGGCTTATGAAGATATGGAATTGACCCCTGAACAGGTAGAGGAAATATACGAATCGCTAGAAAAAGCTGGTGTTGAAGTAGAATATGGAGAGTTTGAAAAGGATGATGATTCTGTAAAGGATGACGATGACGCCGAAGACGAAAAAGTTGTGGTGGACACCAGTTATACGGATACCATGAATATTGACGATCCAGTAAGAATGTACTTAAAAGAAATTGGTAAAGTGGATCTTCTAGTGGCTGAAGAAGAGGTAAGCCTAGCGAAAAGGATGGAAGACGGCGATGAATTAGCTAAGCAAATACTTATAGAATCAAACTTAAGACTGGTTGTAAGCATAGCGAAAAGATATGTAGGAAGAGGAATGCTTTTTCTTGATCTTATTCAAGAGGGGAACCTCGGTCTTATTAAAGCGGTAGAAAAGTTCGACTTTAAAAAGGGCTTTAAGTTTAGTACGTACGCTACTTGGTGGATAAGACAGGCAATAACTAGAGCGATAGCCGATCAGGCAAGAACGATTAGAATACCTGTTCACATGGTAGAAACGATAAATAAATTAAACAGGGTTAAAAGACAACTCCTTCAAGAACTCGGTAGAGATCCCTCTCCAGAAGAAATCGGGGCAGAACTTAAAATGTCTGTCGATAAAGTAAGAGAAATACTAAAGATTTCTCAAGAACCGGTATCCCTCGAGACGCCAATAGGAGAAGAAGATGATAGTCATCTTGGGGATTTCATCGAGGATTATAATGTGCCTGTTCCTCCGGAGGCGGCAGCTTTTACATTACTGAAAGAGCAATTAGTAGAAGTACTGTCAACTCTTACAGATAGAGAGCAAAAGGTTCTAAGACTAAGATTCGGACTTGATGACGGAAGGTCCAGAACACTTGAAGAAGTGGGCAAGGAATTTAATGTTACAAGAGAGCGTATCAGACAAATTGAAGCAAAGGCTTTAAGAAAACTAAGACATCCAAGTAGAAGTAAGAAATTAAAAGACTATCTCGATTAATGGAACTTTCAAATAGACTAGAAGCAATCTATGAACTAATAGATTTGAGTGATTCTCTAGCTGATGTAGGCTGTGACCATGGTTATCTTTCAATCAAGATAGCGCTAGGAAAAAAGGCAAAGAAAATATATGCCACTGATATAAGAGAAGGACCACTCAATATAGCGAAGAAAAACTTTATTAGTAACAGTGTTTCTGATAAGATCATCCCCCTTTTAGGGGATGGTCTTAAACCTTTGTCTGAGCCTGTTGAAACAATAGTCATAGCGGGAATGGGTGGGCATACGATGATAGATATACTAACTGATAGTGGGGAGGTTGTATCTCAGTCCAAGACGTTAATATTATCTCCTCATAAAGACGTTAAAGCGGTTCGAGAGTTTGTAAGCGGTATAGGTTTTATAATCAAAGACGAATTAATTATAAAAGATAATGACAAATACTATTTTATTTTAAAATGTGAAAAAGGTATTTGTACTGAGGGTGTTGACTTTGGTTATAGTAATATATTGATACGTAAAAAGGATGCTACTTACTATGAGTACCTAACTAAAAAAATAAGATCACTCGTAAAGGTTATGGAAAGTGTCCCGCTAAGTAAAAAAGACCCAATAATAAAAAAAATAAAGAAAATGGAAGAAGTGTGTTTTGAAATTAAAAGAACTGATTAATAAATATGAAATGATAGTACCAAAAGAACTTGCGGAAGATTATGATAATGTCGGTCTTTTGGTAGGTGATGATATTAAATCTTTAAAAAAGATATTGGTAGTTTTGGAGGCGACAAAAAATGTGGTAGATTATGCCGTTAAGAACGAGTATGACCTAATTTTTTGTCATCATCCACTAATATTTACACCGATTAAAAATATTACAAATGATTTATTGGGTAATAAATTAATGAAGCTTATAAAAAATGACATTGCAGTGTATGTGAGTCATACGAATATTGACAACTACGAATTTGGCTTAAGTCATTTTTTCTTAAGTAAGATAGGTGCCAAAGATATCGTCAGGGATGAAGATACGGGCGTGTTTATTGGGGAGTTTGATAGTATTACAGTTGATGAAATAGCCCAAAAGGTAAAGGAAGCATTTGATATAGAGCGTTTAAATCTTGTTGGAGACAAACAAAAAAAGGTCAAAAAATGTGGTGTTATCACAGGAAGCGGTACTAGTTTTATATCCGATGAGCTTTATAGAAAAGTGGATGTATTCTTAACTGGTGATGTAAAATATCACACTGCTAATGATGCATTCGAAAAAGATCAAGTATTAATGGATATAACGCACTATGGTAGTGAACATCAAGTTAGTTACCTATTTAAAGACATACTTGAAGGAATACTTATTGATAGTAACGTAAAAGTCGATATTTACATTAAGGGCGAAAATCCTTTTAAATCGATTTAGGAGAGAATATGGACAGTGTAATTGTAACAATTAATGACAAAGAATATAGCGTAAAAAAAGGGACAACCTATAAAGAACTAGCGAAAAATTTTAGCCATGAATTTAAGACGCCAATAATACTGGCAATATCCAATAATCAGTTAAAAATTTTACAAAAAAGGATAACCAAGAATTGTACGGTTAAGTTTATCGATATGGTGGACAAAGACGGCTTTAGAACGTATCAAAGAAGCATATCCTTTGTACTGATAAAAGCATTTTATAATATGTACAGTGATATTGAAATAATCGTACAATATTCACTGAATAATGGTTATTATGCGGAGTTTTCGGATGGGTTCATACCAACAGAAGATGACATAGTAAAAATTGAGCTAGAAATGAATAGGATTATTAATAGTGGAATTGAAATAGAAAAAGAGATACATAAGACCGATGAAGCTATGGAGATTTTTAAAAATCAGAACATGCTTGATAAACACGACCTATTAAAATATAGGAGAGCGTCTAATATAAATCTCTATAAACTTGAGGACTTTTATGATTATTTTTATGGCTACATGGTCGACAATACAGCGGATCTTAAAGGTAAATTCAAATTATACAAGTATAGTGACGGACTTATTATACAGTTTATAGATAGAAAAAAACCCGATCAGGTTTCAACGTTTGAACCAAGTGCGAAACTGTTTGATACGCTAAAGAAAAGTACGGATTGGGGCAAAAGTATTCTAATGGACAATGTTGCTGATTTGAATAACAAAATAGTCAGTGGTGACTTTTTACAACTGGTATTACTACAAGAATCACTCATGGAAAAAAGAATTGGTCTGATTGCGGATGAAATAGTAAAGAATAAAGACAAGAGATTTGTTTTTATTGCAGGGCCATCAAGTAGTGGGAAGACGACTTTTTCTAGGCGACTATCGGTTCAGCTTAGTGCACTCGGAGCCAACCCAAAGCCGATGTCATTAGACAATTATTATGTAAATAGAGTAGATAATCCCGTAGATGAAGATGGAAACTATGACTTTGAGTGTCTTGAAGCAATTGATGTAAAGCAGTTTAATAGTGATATGAAAAGACTACTAAAAGGGGAAGAAGTAGATATGCCTTCCTTTAACTTTATTAAAGGGGAAAGAGAGTACCTCGGTAATAAAATCGTGTTAGGGGAAGAAGATATACTCATAATAGAAGGCATACATGGACTAAATCCAAAGCTTTCAAGTGAAATACCTGAAAAAAACAAATATAGGGTATATATTAGTTCGCTTACGGCGCTTAATGTAGACGCTCATAATAGAATTCCGACAACAGATGCAAGGCTTATAAGACGTATTGTTAGGGACTCATGGGAAAGAGATAAGACGGCAGCCGAAACGATAAAAATGTGGCCGAAGGTAAGGCAGGGAGAGGAAAAGTATATATTCCCCTATCAAGAACAAGCAGATATAATGTTTAACTCGAGTCTTATTTATGAACTTAGTGTATTAAAACAGTTTGTTGAGCCTTTACTATTTAATGTAGACAGGGGTAGTATAGAGTTTATTGAAGCAAAAAGACTGATAAAATTCTTGGATTACTTTCTGGGTGTTACTTCTGAAAAGATACCAAATACTTCTCTGCTTCGAGAATTTATAGGAGGTTCATTCTTTGCTCATAGCTAGAGGGTGGAATTATATTTAACAAAAGAGCTTTTAAATGTATACTTCAAAGCCTTTATAAACTGTTTATTTAGCTTGTATTATTTGTTCTTATTGGGTATACTCTAGTTAAAGATACGTATCAACCCTAACTAAGGAGGCAAGATGACGAAAGCGGTAAGTTGTGGTGGGGTAGTGATACATAAAGGTAAGATATTACTCTTATACAAAAAATATAGGAATAGTTACGAGGGCTGGGTTCTTCCAAAGGGAACAGTAGAAGAAGGCGAAGACTATAAAGAAACCGCCAAACGAGAAGTCCTTGAAGAAGCTGGTGTAAATGGAACGATAATAAAATACATCGGTAAGAGTCATTATACCTTTATGGTAGGAGCTGATCAGATAGAAAAAGATGTCAACTGGTATTTGATGAAAGCTAATAGCTACTTCAGCAAACCACAAAAGGAAGAATTTTTTGTTGACTCCGGATATTATAAATATCATGAAGCGATACATTTGCTTAGATTTTCTAATGAAAAATCAATTTTAGCGAAGGCACATGCAGAATATTTGGAACTCAGAAAAAGGAATCTTTGGGGAAACAAAAAATACATATAATTGGGTCAGAACCGGTACGCATATAGCAGGCTGGTTCTTTCTATTAATAAAGGGAAATGACGGCTTTTATTCTGTATTTTTTGTGGTATAATTAGTTTAGAAGTTGCAGGAATACTATATGGATAAAAACAAAATTAATAAAATATTCAGCAGTGTGGCGATGGTTTTTGCGCTCTTTGTGCTTGGGAAAGTTGTTTACGAGCGATTTTCAGCTCCGGCTGGGACTTGTCCTATTAATAACAATAGTCCACTAATAATAATAGCCTTAGTGCTACTTATCGGCTCACTACTGTTTGAACTAATAATTGTAAAGAAAAAGATTGAAAAAGAGTAAATGAATCCTGGGATGTTCGACTTGCCTTTATTTTGAACCTACACTATTTATACGGGAATTTTATATTATTTACTTGATACAATGCCTACTTGATAGGACTGTAAATGGTAAATTGCGAATACCCACCTAGCTACGCTAGGGATCAAAATTTGGTAGACGGCATTTCGGGGTTTATTTGGCTTTGTCAATTAACGTTGATAAGGCCGATTTTTTTAAATGTAGGAGAAATATGAATAACTATAAACTAATCGACAAAAAGTTCATAAAAGAGGTTAATGGGGACTGCCTTTTATTAGAACATAACAAGACGAAAGCAAAAGTTTTCGTAGTAAACAATGACGATACTAACAGAGCATTTTCCGTAAGTTTTAGAACTCCGCCAAAAGATGATACGGGTGTGGCACATATACTAGAACACAGCGTATTATGTGGTTCTAGAAAATACCCTTTAAAAGACCCTTTTGTGGAGCTTGCAAAGGGCTCGTTCAAGACGTTTTTAAACGCGATGACATTCCCGGATAAGACAATGTATCCTGTTGCAAGTACGAATGCAACGGAGTTAAAAAATCTTATGGACGTTTACTTAGACGCAGTATTTTTCCCCAATATTTACCAAGAAAAAAGAATATTTGAGCAAGAAGGATGGCACTACTTTCTAGATGATAATGGTGACATCAACTATAACGGCGTCGTTTATAATGAGATGAAAGGTGCTTGTTCAGACCCTGAGCAAATACTCTACCAAAAGATAGGTAATTCCCTATATAAAGAGCATACCTATGGATTTGAATCTGGCGGAGAGCCGGAAGCTATACCAAGTCTTTCTTATGAGGACTTCTTAGGGTTTCATAAAAAGTACTATCATCCAAGCAATAGTTATATATTCTTATATGGAGAAAATGACTACGAAGCTATCCTAGAGTATATCGACGAGGAGTATCTAAGTAAGTTTGATTATGCTAAGGTTGATTCGAACATAAAAGCTGTAGATGTAGAATCATCGTTTACCGAGAAAGAATGTGCGTACAATATATCTAGTGGAGAAAATGCGGAGCATAAAAGCTATATAAGCTATAATTACCTACTGGAAAAGCCTACAGGAATTAAAGCGCTTGCGTTTAATATACTCGACTATATACTTCTTTCTTCCAATGGCTCGATTTTAAAAGAAGCACTTGTAAAGACAGCTATGTTTGAAGAAGTCTACAGTTTCTATGATAATGCCTATAAACAACCATTTTATTCAATCGTCGGTAAGCACACGAAAGCCGAAAACAAGGATAAAATGCTAGCGGTAATCAATAAGACGTTAGAGGGACTGGTGGAACATAAAATACCTGTCAAAAAACTGGAGTCCGCCATTAATTACTTTGAGTTTAAGTATAAAGAGGCGGATTTTGGCATCTATCCTAAAGGAGTAATATATTCTTTAAACATAATGGAAAACTGGCTTTACGAACTCGATCCTTTTGAACGATTACAGTTTAATGAATACTTTAGTGAACTTAGAAAACTAGCAGGGAATGGATATTTTGAAAAGCTGATAAAAGACTATATTTTGGACGCAAAGGTAAAATCAGTCGTTATTCTAAAAGGCGATAAAAATTATCAAAAGAATCTCGATGTAGCGATGAAAAAGCAGTTGAAAGACTATAAAGACAGCTTGTCAAAAGAAGAAATTCAGGAAATAGTAGCTAATAACGAGAGACTAAAAGAGTTTGGAAGTAGACCCGATAAAAAAGAAGATTATGAGAAAATACCACTGTTAGAGCTATCAGATATCGATAAAAAGCCAAGAAAGATAGAGTACACCGTAGAAAATATTCAGGATATAGAGTTTGTCATTAGAAAAGGATTTACGAACAATATCGTTTATGCACAGATGTTATTTGACCTTGCTTCCTTTAAGTTTGAAGACTATAAGAAGATATCCTTCCTGTTATCCTTACTCAAGAAAGTAGATACCGAGGATCATTCATATAGTGACTTAATTGATGAGATAAATTTAAGCACGGGCGGTATTTCATTTAGCATATCTACAATAGATGAAATCAATGAAGGAAGAGCGACTAAGGTGTCCATACAGGTAGAATTCAAAGCTTTTAGTAATAATGTTGATAAAGCTTTAGAATTAATTAAAGAAATAATGTTTAAGTCAACATTTGATGATAAAGAAAGAATAAAAGAGGTTCTACTAGAACAAAAAGCGAGACTTACTAACGGACTTGTTAGCAGTGGTCACAGTACAGCTATAGTGAGGAGTTTATCCTACCATACTCTAAGCGGAAAAATAGGCGACTTAACATACGGTGTTGAGTACTTCAAGTATATAAAGAGCCTTTGTGATGATAAGGTTCTCGAAGAAGAGATATCAAAGCTAAAAGATCTTTATAAAGAGATATTTACGAGAGATAACTTGATAGCACTTGTGAATACGGATGAAAAGAATGTTGAGATGGTAGTCGAAAAACTAGTATCATTATCAGACGATTTCCAATTAACGGGTGATTATAATGTGGAAGAGGAGCTAATATTTTCTAACCTTAAAGAGAAGATTGAGACCTTTAGTAAGGTTAATTATAATGCGTTATCATCAAATATCAACGATTTGGGGTATGCGTACGACGGTGCTTTTAGAGTTGCACAGACGATTATTAATCTTGACTTTTTATGGAAGAGGATAAGAGTTCAAGGTGGTGCGTACGGCGTATTTTGTGACTTTAAACCAAATGGTAATTTCTACGTGGCGACTTACAGAGATCCTAGTGTAGACAAAAGTTATAAAGTGTTTGAGGAGATTTCGCAGTATATGCGTGAGATGAATACCGATGAAAGGGAGCTCAGGAAATACATCATAGGAAGTCTTTCAAAACTAGACATACCACTTTCAGAAAATGCAAAGGGTGAGAAGGCTCTTTTTATGTACTTGTCTAGAATTAGTTATGAAGACTTGGCAAAGGAAAGGCATCAAATACTAACCGTTACAAATGAAAAATTGCAAGGGTTCGCTAAGATGATCGATGAACTCGTAAAAAATGGTAATATATGTACGGTAGGAAGTGAAGAAGACCTAGAAAAGTCTAAGTTGCTAACGACGAGATTAGAATTATTAAGCAGTTAATATGAAGTTTAGTGATCTATCGTTTAAACAGAAAATAGAGCATATTTTTGAGTATTACAAGATACATATTGCCGTAGTCGTATTCATCATTATTGCAGTGGTGTACCTTCTCGACATCTACTTTATCCATCCTCGTAAAGAAGTCGTTTTGGATTTAACGATTAGGTGTAAGAGGGAAGAACAGATGCCGGAGAACTACAATTCAGTTGAAAGTGCAGTAAGAGATAAAATATCTTTGGACGAAAAAAAGGAAGATATATTGATTGAATATCTACCTAGTGACAATAATAAAGATATGAATGTAAACATCGCGTATGAGACGAAGTTTCTCGCTAAAAATGACGCAAACGAACTTGATGTTATAATACTGGATGAAGATATGATATACAGGTTTGATACTAGTAAAAATTTCTATGATATAACGAATCTAGTGTCAGAAGATATCGTAAATAGTTATCAAAAAATACAAGATAACGACAGGGTAATAGCCATAGGGTTAGAGAGCAATGATTTGCTAAGCAAATTGGTATTAGAACCTGAAAAATATTACCTTTGTGTAAGTGCCAGCAGCGAGAATATAGAAAAGGTTAAGTTACTACTAAATGAATACTAAAGGAGTGAAAATGAAATACATAAGTACTAGAGGAAAAGTGGAACCAATCAGTTCAAAAGAAGCGGTAGTAAGGGGGATAGCTGCGGATGGCGGTTTGTTCGTTCCGAAAGAATTTCCGCATTTAGATATTAGTAGTATTGATTTTGACCATGTTACGTATCAAGAGCTTGCGTATGAAGTAATGTCGCTTTTTTTAACGGACTTTTGTGAAGAAGAGCTAAAAAACTGTATTGCAAAAGCGTACGATGATAAGTTTGATAATAAGATGATAGCTCCTCTAGCCAAAGTGGAGGACTACTACCTACTGGAGCTATTTCACGGCAAGACCAGCGCGTTTAAGGATATGGCACTTTCAATCCTACCACATCTACTATCTACTGCTGCGAAATCACTCGGAGAAGACAAGGAAATAGTAATACTTACTGCTACCTCAGGAGACACGGGAAAAGCCGCTTTAGAGGGCTTTAAAGACGTTGAAGGCACTAAGATAATAGTATTTTATCCTGAAAATGGCGTAAGTAGTATCCAGAAAAAACAGATGATTACGCAGGAAGGGAAAAACACTTTCGTAGTAGGAATTAAAGGGAACTTTGATGATGCACAAACTGGTGTTAAGAAAATATTTACAGACGAAGAGTTCGTGAATAGACTGGCTAGTAGCGGTTACAAGTTTTCTTCGGCAAACTCTATCAATATCGGGCGATTAATTCCTCAAGTTGTCTATTACTATTACGCATATATAAATCTTGTAAGAATGGGGAAAATCAAAGCCGGAGACAAAATTAACTTCACCGTTCCAACAGGAAACTTTGGGAATATTTTAGCGGGCTATTATGCCAGTAAGATGGGCTTGCCGGTAGGTAAATTAATAATAGCTTCAAATGATAATAAAGTGCTCGCAGACTTTTTTAAAACCCAAAAATATGACAAAAATAGAGAGTTTATATTAACGACTTCGCCATCCATGGATATATTAATATCCAGTAATTTCGAAAGACTGATGTATGATGTTTATGGCGCTGAAGTAACCTCTGAACTAATGAACTCCCTATCAAATAGTGGCTGTTATGAGGTGCAGTCAAGCCCTATGTTAGAAAGAATGTTTGCATATGGCGTATCCTATACCAAGGAAGTAGCAGGTACGATAAAGGAAGTATATGATAAGACGGGCTATGTCTGCGATACGCATACGGCAGTTGGCGTCGGAGTCGCTAAAAAATACCGAAAAAATACCGGTGATGACAATTCGATGGTAGTTGTTTCAACAGCCAGTCCCTATAAATTCGCGGATACTGTATTAGAAGCTATATCGGGTGAAAGTGAGAAAGAGGATGGCGTTTTGGTGAATAAGCTAAAAGCGATTTCGGGCATTAGAATCCCCGAGGGAATTGAGGCAGCTATTAGTGGGAAGGTTCTGCATGATAACGTTGTCAGCGTGGAAAATATGAAATCACAAGTAGCTAAAATTCTTGGCATTTGAGCATTTCACGCTGGTGTCAGTGGCAATATAAGTCCTTTTAAGCTATTATGTTATGGTTTAGTGTATGAAGATGTTTATTTAAATAAATAGTCTATGTACCACTTTATGACATTACTTTTATTTTTACAATAAATGATGTTAATTTTACAATACTTTCTTTAAAACTCTTTTTGTATACCAGACAACAAGGTAATACCGTCAGAATGAATAGAGTCTTCAAATACCTATGTATTTTATAGCAACTAACAAGGTAATGCCTGCCTATATCCTGCTTTGGAGGAATAAATGTTGATAACACTACTTCATGATTTGTTGAATCCATTCTTACTCATGTATGTGATTATACCAGTAATTACTTTCTTAATGTCAATGCTGATGACGAGGTTAAAAGTAAAGTGGTATTTACAAATACTAATCGTCGTGTTATCTACTCACTTAGGTTACTATCTTTTATATGGTTATATTGAATATACGGTTATTATATATATAGTCATAAATATTGTGGTGACATATAGAGAAATATTTTGTGATATTAAGAAAGAACGAAGTAAAACGATTTTAGTAGCTTTTTTAACTGTTTTACTAGTTGTTGTGATAACTTCATTTTTTGGTTATTTAGATTATGTGAGAAGATTTACGCCAGTTAGCTACAGTATTATATGTTCAAAAGACTTAGAAAATGGCGCCGAACTTATAATTAATGATAATGTTTCCAAAAAGCAAAAACACATCAATATTGACGAAAAATCATCACTTTATAAGCTGGTTGAAGAGGATGATTTATTTATTTTTTCTAAAAGAAATAATAGCCATATTAAATACATAAATGGAGAACTGAAAGCATATTCCTTTAAAGATGAGGATATATCAGAAAATATGGGAATATTTGTTGCGGATGTTTATAATGATTACATCGTTTCAGTTGTTAATGCAGGATATTTTGATGAAAAGTATATTACATATCTTCTCATTACGGATAAAGAGTTTAATATTATCAAAAAAGTGAGATTAGAAGATAAAATACCCGATAATATTGCATTTAAAGAAGACAGGATATTTCTACATTCGTTGTTACAGAGTGATGAAAGGGAAAGCCTAGTTTCGGTATATGATATAAATACTGGAAACCTTGTAAATGAAGTATATTTTCCTTCTGAATTCTTTTCACTTTTATCAAATGATAGTGTCCTATTTGATGAAAAAATAGTATATTACAGTAGAGTAAAACCATTAATAGCATCCCTAGATGCTTATAGTGGGAAACTAAGAACGAAAGAGGTAGGCAATAAAGACATTGTAGAAGTTTATGTATATCACGATTATTTGTACGTGCTTTATGAAAATGGCGTCGTTGATATATTCGGTAAAGATTTAGTCCTACACTCAAGCACAAAACTTAAAGATATAGAGGTTTATACTAATAACGCCCATATAAGTCAGTTAAAGTATGACGGTAATAATTATTACGTTTTTATTAAAAATGAGTATAGTCAATATGCAGATGGTCTAGTTGGTTTTGTACTAACCTACAACTCCTCGGGCGATTTAGATCGCATTAATAGAGTCGAGACGGATAATAAAGAATGGATAGCCGAACTTGTAGATTTTAACTTTTCAAAGTAAATATTATACCTAATCTAACTCAAGCTTGTAAGGATGTTCCTGGGTAGGATTAATATGCACGATGACATCAGTTACTTTCTTTTCTGTCAGTAACTTTTCCTTTATTCTAGCACCTATACTATGGCTTTTGTAGACATTCATGTTACCGTCTACGGATACTTTTACTATTAGAATATAGGTGATGCCTACCGGTTTTGCCGTAACTTCATCGACATGGTCTACGCCCGCTATTTTGTTTATTATCTTTGCGTAGTAAAGCATCATTTTTTCATCGATTGTTTTATCCATTAGAACGTTATAGGCGTTCATGAATATTTTAAAAGCACTGTAACATATCCATAGGGATATCGCGATACCACCGATGCTATCAATGAAAAATAGATGAAAGTATCCGGTTATTATACTGACAAATGTTAGTGATGTTATGAAAATATCATTTCGGTGGTCCTGTGAGTTTGCAAGGGCTAGCAGCGAACTGTATTTTTCGTAGAGACCCTTTGCGTATTTGTAGAGGAAGAACTTTATCACAATTGTTGCCACGGCTACTAATACGAGTATGTGTGAAAAGATAAAAGTCTCTTTGTTGATAAGACTATCAAGAGAGTCTTTGAACAGCGAAAAAGCGACGATTAGAAGAGTGAACGAAATAATCATCGAGAAGATGTATTCAGCCTTACCGTGCCCATAAGGGTGGTCTTTATCCTTTGGTACGGAAGAAACTTTATTACCGATAAAAGTGAGAATGGACGTCAGGACGTCGCCAAGACTATTGACGCCGTCAGCGATCATTGTATGGTTCCCGGTTAAAAAACCTGCAATGAGTTTAATCACTAGAAGTAGTAGGTTCAAAGTAATTCCAAGTACCGAAAGCTTTTTTAAATCCTTTTCTTTGTTCATAAAATAACTTTAACATGTACTTACTTCTATAGCAACATAATTATGTGATAGAATAGGTGCAGGAGGAGCGATGAATAAAGAAAAGATTATACTGGATTTGATGGCACATGAAAACTACATACCGATGAAGAAAAAAGAGATAGCGATACTTCTAGGACTTAACAAAGAAGAAAAAAAGGAGTTAGAGGCTGTCCTTTCTAATCTTGTTCAAAACGATAAGATAACATTAACCAAGCGTGGTAAATATATGAAAAACGATGATCGTAATACACTTATGGGCGAATATATGGCTACCGGTAAGGGTTATGGCTTTGTTAGAGTAGATGGATTTAAAGAGGATTTATACATACCTGAGGGTCTTACGCTTAACGCTATTTCAGGAGACCTTGTAAAGGTAACAATACTTCATTCGAAAAAGGATGGAAAAACGAAGGCGAAGATTGTCAGGATAATAGAAAGAGCGAAAGACACTTTTGTGGGCACTTTTCACTTGTCAAAAGGCTTTGGTTTTGTCGTTCCTGATGATAAAACTATTGGCAGTGATATTTTCATAGCTGGGGGGAATATAAACAACGCAAAAGACTTCCAAAAAGTAGTCGTTAAGATAATCGATTTTAATGCGGATGTAGCAGACAAAAAGCCTGAAGGGGAGATAATAGAAGTAATAGGCTTTATGGAGGAAAAAGAGGTACCACTTCTTTGCATAGTAAGAGCGCTTGGTATACCGACAGACTTTCCGTCACAGGTAATATCAGAAGCTGTTTTACTAAGGCAAGAACTGGGGGATGATAGAGTTGATTTTACAGATCTAGTTACGGTAACGATTGATGGCGAAGACGCTAAGGACCTTGACGACGCGATTTCCATTGAGAAAAGGGGAGACCATTTTACGCTTTATGTTCATATAGCGGATGTGTCTAATTATGTAACAGAAGGTAGCGAATTAGATGCAGAAGCACGAAAGAGAGGAACTAGTGTATACCTTGTAGATACTGTTTTTCCGATGTTGCCGAGAGAACTATCAAACGAACTTTGTTCTCTTAACCAAAATGAAAAAAAGGCGGCGCTCTCAGTAATGATGGATATTGATTTTAATGGGAAGGTAATTAATTATAAAATTGTAGAGTCAGTAGTTAAGATAACGGAGCGGATGACTTATAAGAGTGTTTACCGGATAATACAAGGAGATAATGAAGAAAGGAAGAAATATTCCCATCTACTTGATACCTTTGACATGATGAAAGAGCTTGCGCTGATACTTAGAAATGGTAGAAAGAAGAGAGGGTCAATAGACTTTAACTTAAAAGAAACGCAGGTGACGCTTGATAAAGAAGGAGAAGTTGCTAACATAGACTTTTATAAGACGACATTTGCGAATAAAATAATCGAAGAATTTATGCTAATTACAAATGAGGTAATAGCAGAGCATTTTTACTGGTTGGGGATACCCTTTGTTTACCGTAACCACGATGAGCCGGATAAGGATAAGATAAAACAGTTGGCACATTTTGTGAAGAGCTTTGGCTACAATATAAAGGGCAAGGTAGAGGATATACACCCAAAGGATATACAAAAGTTACTAATCGATATCGAGGGAAGTGAAGAGGACCTTTTGATTTCAAAAGTTGCATTAAGGAGTATGAAACAGGCAAGATACGAGACGGAGAGTAAAGGGCACTTTGGTTTAGCGTCAAATTATTATTGCCACTTTACTTCACCTATTAGGAGGTATCCGGATCTTATTATCCACCGGATAATAAAAGAAAGCATCACCGGTAAACTAACGGATAGTAGGATTAATCACTATAAGGGGATACTAGGCAGTGTCGCCAGTCTTTCTTCAAAGTATGAGAGAAGGGCCCAGGTTGCTGAACGAGAAGTAGTTAAAATGTACATGACGAGATACATGAACGAACGAATTGGCGAAGTATATCGTGGCGTAATAACATCGGTTACGAAGTGGGGCATATACGTAGAGCTTGGGAACTCAGTAGAAGGGCTTGTAAGAGTATCCAGTATGGATAGTGATTATTTCCATTATGATGAATACAATCATTCATTCGTGGGGGAACGAACGAAAATGCGTTACCAGATAGGGGATAAAGTTACTATCAAGGTCAAAAGCGTGGACCTTGAAAAAAGGAATATTGACTTTGTGTTAGAGGAATAAATGTAATCATTTTGTCATTATATTTAATATCTTTATAACCATTTAAAATATATTTGTGTTATAATTGATTACTGTTTGGAGATATTATGGCAAAAGGTAGCATAAAATTAATAGCACAAAATAAAAAAGCATATCATGATTACTTTATTATAGAATCCTATGAAGCGGGTATCTGTCTTGCTGGTACAGAAGTAAAATCACTTCGAATGGGTAAGTGCAGCATAAAGGAGAGCTTTATAAGATTTGAAAAAGGTGAAGTGATTATTCACGGTATGCACATAACTCCTTACGAAAAGGGAAATATTTTTAACAAAGATCCGTTAAGGTCTAGGAAGCTGCTTTTAAACCGATATGAGATAAATAAAATATCCGGAAAAGTAGCAGAAAAAGGCTATACGTTGGTACCACTCAAAGTATATTTTAAAGGCAATCACATAAAGATAGAGATAGGGCTTGCAAAGGGTAAGAAGATGTATGACAAGCGTCAAGACATAGCCAAAAAAGATATGAAGCGTGAGAGTGAAAGGAAGTTTAAAGTATCAAATTTATAGGGGGTGTACAGGTTTCGACGGGGATCACAGAAGTTTTAGCAGCCATTCGTAGTCACCGAGTCTACGTTAAAAACGGTAAACAAATAAACGCTGAAGATAATAATTTAGCATTCGCTGCCTAGTTGCAGCGTGTCCGCCTTTAACCACTCGTCCTTAAAGGACCGGATATCATTATGACGGGGAACTTTGCAAGTGAAGCTACTAGCTTGTAAAAGAACTTAGAAGCTACTGAAGCCTACCACCTGTTCTTGGGTGCTGGCGGAGGGAATGTTAAACAAGAACTGTAATGGGAGATACTAAGATGGATGGGTTTTCGGACAGGAGTTCGATTCTCCTCACCTCCACTAGTTGAAATAATAAGTGAACTTATTATTTTATAACAAACATTTTCCTTAGTATATGACATATTTTTCTGTCGTATTGGGTTTAGGTAAATTTTATTAGAGGTATATCATGGAATATAAGATTAATTTAATATGGGATAGTGAAGCGAATGTATGGGTTGCCACAAGCGATGACATTGAAGGGTTAGTTTTAGAATCGGGATCGGTAGATGCGCTTATTGAAAGAGTAAGATTTGCTGTCCCTGAGTTGTTAGAGTTAAATCACCGTAAAAGCAAAAACATAAATTTGCATTTTGTCTCTGAGAGATACGAAGAGGTATGCCTATAATGGCTGAGTACGAAAAAATGGTTAGAAAGCTCTTAAACAATAATGGCTGTCGTTTTATCAGACATGGGAAAGGAGACCATGATATATGGTATAGCCCTATAACTAATAGGCATGTTACAGTTGATGGGAAAATTAAGTCAAGGCATACAGCAAATGCAATTATGAAACAAAGTGGGATAGATTTTCACTTCTAACTTAGCTAATAAAAGATTTATTATAAAAAGGTAATCAACTAAGATTACTTTTTTTTATGAGTACCGATAAAGTTGGCAGTATCCAGGCTTGGAGAAATTGATGAGTTTCAAGGAAAAATGTGCTTCTTATGTTAGTAAATGAAACATCATAAGTGATATGTTTTGCTTCACACATTACTAAATAATAGAATATATTGTTAAACATTTACTTGACGGTAAAAATTTACTATGTAACAATATATTTTAAAGGGAGTAGCATTTACTCGGTGTGTAAGTAAATTGTTTGAAAATCCTAATAATGATGATAAAAAATTATAGAAAAATACTATTTTACCTATTAAATATAGTTGTTCCTCTGGTGCTGGGAGTATTCGTTTACGGTATATTCAGAGAAGATATTCTTATTGTTGATTACTTGAGTAGGTATATCGATTTGAGTTTTTTGCGCATTGATATTTCTAATGACGGAATAAGATACTTTGTTCGCTACTATTTGGCAGATTTTTTATGGGCTTACTCTTTAACCTTTGCTGTAAATATGGTGATTGGTATAGAACCTAAAGATTTAATTAAAACTTTTTTTTTATGTCTAATAGTAGTATTATGTATAGAGGGAGCGCAATTATCTGATATCACAAATGGAACGGCAGATATTTTTGATGTTTTAGTCGAATTTTTAGCTATAATTTTAGCTATTATTATAATTATTATTACAAAAGGAGAAAAAAATGAATAAGATAATCAAAAGTTTTGTATTAGTATTGATCATCGCTGTGTTTGCGTCTATGGCTGTTGGAAGCGGTTTAAGTGGCGGTAAAAAAAGCGAATCAAAGGTAGAAAAGAAAGATAAAGACAAAAAAGATAAGGACGACGACGAAGACGAGGACGAGGACGACGACGATAAGAAGGACAAAAAGGATAAAAAAGATAAGAAGAAAAAAGATAAAAAGAAAAAAGACGAGGACAAAGACGACGAGGACAAAGACGACGAGGATAAAGACGACGACAAAGACGACGACGAGGACAAGGACGACGACAAAGATGACGAGGATAAAGACGACAAAGATAAAAAGGACAAAAAGGGCAAAAAGGACAAAAAAGATAAAAAAGGGAAAATAGCCGATATTTCTAAAACGGTTATATATGATGAAGAGGATATTAAAATAACGGCCTTATCCTTGGAAGAAGAAGAATTTATTGGTTTATCTTTAAAATTATTGATTGAAAATAATTCAAAAAAAGATGTAACAGTTATGTCGGAACTTTCATCTATTAATGGGTACATGATTGAAAGCTATATGTCAGTTGATGTATCCGAGGGTAAAAAAGCGAATGAAATGATGACTTTTATGGATGAGACAATCAAAAAATCTGGCATTAAAACAATTGCTGATATAGAGTTTTCGCTATATATATATGAATCAGATGATTGGTCTACTGGGTATAGCACCGATAATATTAGATTAGAAACATCGGCATTTGAAGGTTATGATTATAATTATGATATTGAAGGAGAAGAATTATACAATAATAGTGGATTAAGAATTGTTTCAATAGGGCTTGACGAAAGTGAGGATGCCTTCTTTGGACCAGAACTTTTACTATATATTGAAAATATGACCGATTTTGATGTAAGTATCAGTTCGGAAGACCTAGCGGTAAACGGCTTTATGATTGACTCATATTTTTCTCAAAGTGTTATTAGTGGAAAAAGATCAGTTTCTTCTCTAACAATTGATTCAACATCACTAGAAGATAATGATATAGAAGAAATTGAAGAGATAGAAGTATCATTCGAAGTTAGGGATGAAAATGACTATAGTTTACTTGACGCTTCGGATGCTATTGTTTTAAAAATTAAGTAAGTATTTTGAAGAAAAAGTATTTTAAATAAAAATAAAATCCTCCTGAGAGTAATACAGATACAATCAGGAGGTTTTTGTGTGGAAATATTTAACAAAAGAATTTATCCTTTTATAAAAAAAGAGAGAATAACACCATTAGGACCTGTATGAGCTGAGATGACAGAACCTACTTCATGCATGGTGAAATTTTGTGTTATTCCTTTTCCTTTTAACAAGTTTATAAGTTTTTCTGCATTTATCGGGTTGGCTGAGTATCCTAAAGTTATGGGGTATTTTAAATCGATTTTGTATTCTTCTAAGGTTTCAAGTAAAGTGTTTAGAGCATTCATTAGTCCGCGAGCCTTTTTCTTATACGGCTTTAGTATTCCTAAGTCCATTACAATAATTGGCTTTAATTTTAAAATGGTTGCTGCAAAAGCTTTAATATGGGATATTCTTCCGCCTCTTTTAAGGTATTCTAACGTTTCAGCAACACCGCCAACGAATATTCTTTTTTTAAGCTTTTCTAATTTTAAAACTATTTCTTCAAATGGCCTGTTTTCATCTCTCATTTTAATGGCCTGTAGAACAAGACTTCTAAGCCCCGTGGAGATGATTCCGGAATTTATAACTTTGATATTTTTAGAGTTTGACAAGTCTTTAGCGAGAATAGCGCTTTGGTATGTGCCGCTTAACTTTTTAGAACAAGTAATACAAAGAATTTGGTCATTTGGGTATTTGTCAAAAACTTTTGCAAAATCTCCTGGTGAAGGTTGTGATGTCGTTGGTTGGTACTTTTCTAATAGTTTATGAAATTTCTGAGAGTCTATTTCGACTTTATCTTTATAGGAATACCCATTAAACAAGACGTAAAGAGGGACTATATCTATATTATTTTGCCTTGCTTCTTCTATTGTGATATCCGCAGTTGAGTCAGTTACTATTCTTATCATATTGCCTCCTAAGATTAATAATTTTCGTTTATTTGAGCGCTGAGTTTGTTTGATATTTCTTCTAGGTCTGCGTAGAATGTTTCTAGCTCCTTTTCATCCTTATCAAGATATATCTGAGAACAAACTTGATTAGTCTTTATTTCTATTTCCTTAAAAATCTCTCTTCCGCTTTTTGATAGAGAAAATTCGCCTTTGTATATTTTGTTTTCGACAGAGTCTTTGTCCACTAGGCCTAAATCGATTAAAGAATGTAGGTTTTTTGAAACAAGTGACTTGTCTTCGTCACATATCATACAAAGTTCTTTAAAACTAAGCGCCTTGTTGGCCCCACCAAGGTAGTGTATACAGGTCATATGACTTCCTTTTAGACCCATTTTTTTTAATTCTGCCATTTTTATTTTTTGAATATCTCGGTATATTCTGTTTATTAATAATGTGAAATGTTCAAATCTGTTTTGCATAGAATCACCTTCCAAATCGAATACTACAACATTTTTGTTGATTAGTCAACAAATTAATTATTAATTTTTTGTGAATATATATTCCTATAATTACTTGTAAATGAGCCATTAAATTAGTAGTATAATTGTTATAAGGAGACCAATTATGAAAGGTGATTTTGGTAAAAGGTTTGAGCAATTCCTTTATAGGAATGATTCATTATCAAATAGTAAAGAGTTTTGGGACAAAAAGTCTGCTGACTTTGCAGCGGCTTTTTCTAATATCGATAAAAACAGAGATAATATTTTATTTGATACGATAGAGCGGGAGAGGCTATTAAAAGATGTGAGGACCGTGGTTGATGTAGGGTGTGGCGTCGGTAGACACGCCTATTATTTTTCACCTATGGTTGAGAGGTATCTTGGCATTGATATTTCAAGTAGGATGATAGAGTTTGCTAACGAGAATAAAGAAAAATATGGACTGGATAACTGTGATTTTAAAGAAACGGACTGGAGAGTATTTGAGGAAAAGTTTGACCTAGTATTGGCTTCGATGAATCCCTCTATTAATACCATAGAAGATATAGAAAGGTTAATTGACCTTTCAAATAGGTACGTGTTAATCAAAAGATTTATTAGTGATACGGATAGTCTAATTTATGATATGAAACTACCAGAAAGTATCGCTCATAATAATCCAGCCTACGTCTATGGAATGATAAACATTTTCTGGCGACTTGGATTTGTTCCGCAGGTATTTACTGGGGAAGAGATAAAAGAGGATGAATATACATTTGATGAAGCGATTAGAAAATATGAGAGTAGATTCAACAAATTATCCGAGAGCGAAAAGTCAGAAAAGATTAATCTATTAAAGGAAATTGAGAAAAAAGAAGGTAAAATTATTAGTGTCAAAAATCGTAGGTACTCACTAATTTTGGTAGATAAGATGTTTCGAAATGGTAGGTTAGATAGGATACTTAAGATGTAACAAAGACTGAATATTAATAGTTACCACTTTGTCATAGTCATTTTCTTCTTTTTGTAAAAAGAATGGTTAAGTCTAGGTTTTAGGGCCATGTTTTGTGAGAAGATTATAGCTTTTTTCGGGCATTTATGAATACAGGCTAAGCAAAATTCGCAGTTTTTAGTGTCTAAATCAGGAGTATTTGTACCAGGTGTGAAACACTTTCTTTCGCATACTTTTACACATAGGTTACAGTTGGTGCATCTATTATTAATGATACGCATATTAGCTTTCATTCTGTCATAGTCTTTTTTTGCATATATTTTTGCAAGTTCATTTAGGGGAACATACCACTTATAGCAAGGTTTCTTATTGGGACTAATTGATTTGTAATTTATAATTTTTTTACAGAAATGAGTTACTTTTTTGATATAGTTTTTTTCAAAGTTAAACATAAAACGTATGCTTGAAGGGAACAACAAAACGCCGTCACTTGCAGGGGAACGAAACTGCGAAAAACCTAGAACATTAATATTTTTTTCTCTTAGTGTATTATAGAATATTCTCAGGCAATTCCCCGTATAAAGAGTGTAGCAAGTAAAGAAAAAGGCAGTTGTATTTTTATTTATTGTTCTTATATTACGAATAAACTCAAGAATTGAAGTTGAAGGTTCACAGTGGTAAGTAGGAAAACCAAATATTAATAAATCATATTTTGATGTTATATTATAGTCCGTTATATCACCTATAGAAAATATTGTAACGTCAAATACACCTCTTAGTTTTTCGGCGACTATTTTCGATGTAAATTTTGTACTTCCTGCTCCTGAATGATACAAAATTAATACTTTTTCTTTCATGATTTCTCCTATTTAACGTTATCATGTATTATTAATTAAGTTGGACTTTTGAATTTGATAAGTATTTAAGAGTAATCCATGGGTTTTATTAAGATTTGGTAATATTGTATTTATTATTGTATTTATGTTTGGCGATAGCTGTATATCTTTTGATAAAATCTGACTTTGCCTCAGTATATCCGTCTCGGTCATGTTCGAATTTTTTCCAAAGAGAGAGCTTTAACTGTTCATATTCTTTTGCTGCGTTAGGGTGTTCTATTAGATAATCTCTAAAATATAACTCATCATTATCGCCAAGAAGACATATATGAAGATGATACACTTTATCGGCAAATCCGTCTAACGTATAACCCTTGTTGAGTGAGGCTTTGTAAGGGGACTTATTCATTAATAACCAACCATTCTTACAAAGCGTTTTTTCAACATGTTCTATCGCGTTAGTATCTTCAACTTGGACTAATATGTCGACGATATTCTTTGCCCAAATATTCGGGATAACAGTACTTCCTATATGGCTTATTCGCTTAATAATTCCTTTGTCAAACAAAGAAAGAACTTTCTTTTCTTCGGCCTTATACCACTGTGCCCATTTACTATTATGCGCCACAAGGAAGATAGGGAATAGTTGCCATAGTTCTTCATTGCTCATCTTGTCGAAATCCTGATTCATAGTAATTCCCTTATCAACGATGTTATTACAAGTCATCGTATTTCACGGTGTACGTGTTGATGCTATTATCCTTTTCTTCAAGTTCGAAAACCCTTACGCCCTTAGGTATTTCACCATAAGTGTTATAACCGCTACTTCTTCCGTACATTAGATGTAGGCCGTGCAAGAGAGAATCAAAGTTATTCTCATGGTCGTGACCTACCGATATTCCCCATGTTTCGCCATCAAGTAGCATGCTTAAAAATAGACCGCTGTTTAATACTGGAGAAGAAATCATATAAGTGTCTATATCAGCGTAATATTCTGCAAAGTCACCGGAAACAATAGTTCGTACACTTTTCCAGTATTCGGGTAGGGGCATATGCTGGAATACGATATTCCGCTTTACGCCATCGCCCTTATGATACATTTTGGCGGTTTTTCTAAACCATTCTACTTGTTGAGGCTTAACCCAGTCATATTCTCCTATTTTTGGGTTAGGGTAGTCTCCTGAATCGATTACGTATATTACATTTTTTATCTCTTCGCCTTTAGAATCATAGATTTCAAACGTATATGATTCCAGGTCGTTTACTATCATTGAATTCTTTGCAGGGACAGCATTTTTTAGATGAGTTTTTATCATTGCCCTAAGGTCTGAGCGATTGAAATCAACAACTTCCGTATCATGGTTTCCATAAGTAACAGCAACGGGTACACCGAAGCTATCAAAAAGTTTTAGTATATCTTCGTTACTTTTGTATCTTGGTATGGATTCGTAGTCGTCATCAGACCATACATTATCTCCTGTAAGAATTATCAAATCAGGCGATAGAGCAGGGATAGTTTTTTTAATCATTTCAACCGTTTTAAGCGTATCTTCATTAAAGGGAAATCTACTAAAATGAAGGTCAGTGAATTGGATTATTTTGTATTTCCCGTCTGGATTATACGTTAGTTTCATCTTTTCCTCCGTGATATAACTTTTATTAATACTAGAACATTCGTATAGTATTATATCGGAAAAGTATATACATATCAATAAAGATGATTAATGGTAGTCTAAAAAAACTTGTAAAGGAAATAATATATAGTCTTAGAGCATTTTTGGTGAGGATTACTCATCTTGTAAACAAAATATCTTTATGATATAATTCAGCTATAAACTTATTCTGTATTAGTAGAGCTTATTTATTCAACATATATTAATTATTTTTGCCCTTATTCTAATTGGTTCAGATATATTATTCCCAAATTTTTTATATGTGATTAGAAAGGAAAGGCATTTTTTTGCTGTAAAATTATTATGAAAAAATATGAAATATTAAAAAACATCGTTGATGTTGGTGTGGTAGCTGTAATTAGAGCATCTTCTAAGGAAGAGGCAAAGAAAATAGTGGATGCAGTTGAAGCAGGGGGCATAAAAGCAATAGAAATCACGATGACCGTTCCGGGCGCTGTAGAAATTATTTCTGATTTAGTTAAAACCTCTAGTGATGACATGATTATTGGAGCGGGTACCGTACTTGACAGTGAAACTACTAGAGCGTGCTTACTGGCTGGCGCTAGCTATGTTGTAAGTCCTTATCTTGATGAGGCATCTGCAAAAATGTGTAACAGGTATGCTATACCGTATATGGCCGGTGTTATGACGCCAAAGGAAGTTATAAAAGCTCTTGAATTTGGTGTAGATATTCTTAAAGTATTCCCAGGATCAGCTTTTGGACCGAGTATCATAAAAGCCTTTAAGGGTCCTTTGCCTCAGGGTAACTACATGCCGACAGGTGGTGTAAGTATAGATAATGTTAAAGACTGGATAAAAATGGGCGCAATAGCAGTAGGCGTAGGTGGTTCTCTTACCTCTGGTGCCAAAACTGGCGATTATGATAAGGTCACAAAAACGGCAAAAGCCTTTGTAGATGCTGTAAAAGAAGCTAGAACGGAGGGATAAGATGAAGAAAGTAGTTACTCTTGGTGAAATTATGCTAAGGCTCTCACCGGAAGATAAAAATAGATTTGTTCAAGCGAAGAGTTTCGATATAATTTATGGCGGTGGCGAAGCAAATGTTGCCGTTTCATTAGCTAATTATGGCATGAAGGCCTATTTTGTTAGCAAAGTACCAAAACATGAGATAGGTCAGGCTGCCGTAAACGCTTTAAGGGAAAATGGAGTTGATACTAGCTACATACTCAGAGGCGGCGATAGATTAGGGATTTACTTTTTAGAGCATGGTGCATCCATGCGACCTTCTAAAGTTATATATGATAGAGCGGGGTCTTCGATAGCTAAAGCTCAGGCAAATGAATTTGATTTTGATGAAATATTTAAAGGAGCAGACTGGTTTCATTTTTCGGGAATAACCCCAGCACTCAGTAAAGAAGCGGCTGAAATGACCAAACAAGCGTTGATAGCTGCTAAAAAGCAGGGAGTAATGGTATCTGTTGACTTAAATTACCGCAAAAAGCTATGGACGCCGAGTCAGGCCAAGTCATGTATGACGGAACTTATGCAATACGTAGATGTATGCATCGGAAATGAAGAAGATGCTGAAAAAGTTCTTGGATTTAAGCCGGACAAGACGGATGTTATAAAAGGAGAGCTCAATATAGATGCATACAAAGAAATTTTTAGGAAGATGAAAGAAGAGTTTGGGTTTAAATATGTAGTTTCTACTCTTAGAGAAAGTCATTCGGCTTCTGATAATTCGTGGTCTGCAATTATTTATAATGGAGAAGAATTTTATCATTCTAAAAAGTATGAGATAAGAATAGTCGATAGAGTAGGTGGAGGCGACTCCTTTTCGGCAGGTCTTATATATGGCCTTTTAAATAAAAAAACACAGGCTCAAGCTTTAGAATTTGCGGTAGGAGCGTCTGCTCTTAAGCATACTATATTTGGTGATTTTAACTTGGTAAGCGTGGAAGAAGTGGAGAAGCTAATCGCGGGAGATGGCTCGGGAAGAGTGCAAAGATAGTTGGAAGTATTTAGTTAACGGAGAAGCAGATGAATATCAAGAAATATGATCCTTTAGCGGGAAAGGCCACTGGTGAATACGTATACGATGTCTTACGGAAAAATATTATACGTATGCATATAGAACCAGGAGAAAAACTTAGTGAACAAGAAATATCAAAATTATTAGGGGTTAGTAGGACACCTGTTAGGGAAAGTTTTATCAAGTTGGCAAAGGAAAAGGTCGTCTATATTTTACCGCAAAGAGGCACGTATATTGCGAAGATAGATATGAGTCAGGTTGAAGAAGCTAGGTTTATTCGTAGAAATCTTGAAAAAGCTGTATTTGTAGAGTCTTTAGATACTTTGACTGCGGTAGATATTGAAAGAATGGAAAAAAACTTATCCGAACAAAAAAGGATAATAGATATGACAACTAGCCTTACCCCTGATGACTATGCCGACTTTTTAGAAAAAGATGATGCTTTTCATAAAATACCGTATGTATCTGCTGGTAGAGAGAGGACATGGGAGTGTATAGACTCTATCAATCTAAACTATCAAAGAGTTAGAACGCTTAGCTTTGCCTTAGAACATAAATTAAACAGGATTTATGAAGAACACTCTATCATCATTGATTGTCTAAAAAAGAAAGACTCAGTCAACTTGATGTTGATATTAGATAAACATATTAGAAATTTAAAATTTGAAAAAACTAAGTTAGCTGAGCTTTTCCCCAATTATTTTGAATAATTAGCGATTATTTACGTTTTTGATTGTAAAATTGCCTGGAAATCGATAACCTAACAAGATAACGATAAGTTTCTTGATTATGCGGATTGACTTATACCATACTGGTATGGTAGTATGTAAGTATAAAATTGCATATTTTTAATTTGGGAAAGTTGAAAGGAGAAGAATATGTTAAAAAAAGTACTTGGTATCGTTTTATCATTAGTTTTAGTACTATCACTCGCATCATGTGGTGGAGAAGAAAAGAAAGAGGATACTACTAAGGCGCCTGAGACTACTAAAGCAGAAGAGAAAAAAGAAGAAACTACTAAAGCGGAAGAAAAGAAAGAAGAGCCAGCAGAGCAATTAGTTCTTAAAATGGCAGATAATCAACCCGCCGACTATCCGACTACTTTAGGGGATTTAGAATTTGCTCGTATAGTGGAAGAGAAAACGGATGGTAGAATTAAGATAGAAGTATACCATTCTAAGCAACTAGGTGAAGAAAAAGATGTTATAGAACAGGTACAACTTGGGGCTATAGATTTTGCTAGAATTTCACTTTCACCGATGACGGAATTCTCACCAGAGCTTGCTGTACTTGCTTTACCTTATATATACAGCGGCTCAGAACATATGTGGAAAGTATTAAATTCAGAAATCGGCGATGAGTTCTTAGCGGGACTTAGCGATAGTGGTTTTGTAGGACTTACTTGGTACGATTCAGGAGCTAGGAGTTTCTACAATTCTGTTAAACCTATAAAATCAGTTGAAGATTTAGCAGGACTTAAGTTTAGAGTTCAACCTGCAGAACTTATGGTAGACATGGTTGAAGCTTTAGGAGCTAGTCCAACTCCACTTAACTATGGTGAAGTTTATTCCGCTATTCAAACAAATGTAATAGATGGTGCTGAAAATAACTGGCCAAGTTACTATACTTCTTCGCATTATGAAGTAGCAAATTACTATACGTTAGATGAGCATCTAAGAGTTCCTGAAATAGTTATAGCAAGTAAGGCTACGCTAGATAAATTATCACCAGAGGACGTAGAGATAATTAAAGCGGCAGCGAAAGAATCTACGAATTTACAAAGAGAAGAGTGGAACAAAAAAGTTGAAGAATCAAAAGCTGCTATAGCTGAAAACGGAAATGAAGTAATTGAACTATCAGATGAAGAAAAGGCGAAATTTGCCGAACTTATGAAACCAGTTTGGGAAAAACATGCCGGAGAGTATTCAGATATAATAGAAAAAATTCAAGCTATGAAGTAATATAATAGTATAGTTATACGAAACAGACGGAAGAATTAATTCTTCCGTCTAAATATATTAAGGAAAGGCTTTTTTGTCATGAAGTATTTAAAAAAGGGATATGAGGGTATACATAGTTTTCTGTTGATAATAACAAGGTTTATGCTTATTGCAATGGTTCTTATAACATTTGCGCAGGTCATAAGTCGTAAGGTGTTTTCTACGAGCATTAGATGGTCGGAGGAAGTACCAATAATACTGATGATCTGGTTTGGTTTTATAAGCATGGCAATAGGTGTAAAAGAGAGATTGCACATTTCTATAGAGGTATTTTATAATCTTTTTCCACCAAAAATAAAAAAGATATTAATGATAATTATTGATTTACTTATTGCGGTAATTGGTGTGGGTATGCTTTATTATGGTGGCATGCTTGCTATGAAGACAATGAGTTCTACAATGCCGGCGACTAAAATGCCGACAGGGTTTGTTTATATGATATTACCGATTTCAGGATTCTTTATTTTCATAGAAAGTTTGTTTAATGTAAAAGAAGACTGTTTGAGCAAGAAGATAGATAATATAAAAAATCCGGATTTAAAGGAAGGAGGAGAATAATATGCCAGATGCAAATATAGCCATTGCAATTTTATTAATAAGTTTTTTCTTGCTTTTATTACTGAAAGTTCCTGTAACATTTGCACTGATATCCTCTGCTACACTGTCTGGATTATATTATGGAGTTCCTCTTGTTATAATAGCTCAGAAAATGGTTAAAGGTGTCGAATCATCATCGCTTATGGCGATACCATTTTTTATATTAGCCGGTGAGATAATGGGGGCAGGAGGTATTTCTAAGAGACTTATTGGGTTTTCAAATGCCCTTATTGGTCATGTTAGAGGAGGCTTAGCACAAGTAAATGTACTAGCATCAATGTTTTTTGGTGGGATATCAGGCTCAGCGGTTGCCGATACTTCTTCTATAGGGGCAATGTTAATACCTATGATGAAAGACAGTGGATACGATGACGATTATTCCGTTGCGGTTACAGTTACTTCATCCTGTCAGGGAGTTATAATACCTCCTAGCCATAATATGATTATTTATTCATTAGCTGCAGGCGGATTATCAGTTGGCAAACTGTTCTTAGGTGGTGTTATACCTGGAATTCTACTCGGTGTATCCCTTATGATAATTTCCTATGTTATAGCGGTTAAGAAGAATTATCCAAAGGGCGAGAGGATGCCAATTAAAAAGGTTATAAAGGTTTTCTTTGACTCCTTCTTAGGACTTATGACAGCTATTATAATAATAGGTGGAGTTCTTACGGGTTGGTTTACAGCAACTGAGTCGGCTGCAGTCGCATGTGTATACGCTTTTATAATAACATTTTTCGTCTATAAAGAAATTAAACTAAATGCAATGTGGAAAATACTGTTAAATAGCCTAAAGACGCTTGCTTTAGTTTTAAGCTTAATCGCTGCAGCGAAGGCCTTTGGGCATATGCTGGCACTACTTCAAGTTCCGGCACTGGCCACTAAATTCTTATTATCAATAACAGATAATAAGGTAATATTATTCCTGCTTATTAATCTGCTAATCTTGTTGCTGGGTTGTATAATGGATATGGCGCCTCTCATTTTGATACTAACTCCTATCCTGTTACCAGTTGTTAGTAGTGTAGGCATGGACCCTATACAATTTGGGATAGTTTTAATTCTAAATTTAGGAATAGGGCTTTGTACCCCTCCTGTTGGCTCGGCTCTTTTCGTTGGTTGTGCTATCGGAAAGGTTTCAATAGAAAAGATGACAAAGGCCCTTTTACCATTCTATTTTGCGATGATAGTATCACTCTTGTTGATCACTTTTGTACCAGATATCGTATTGTTTTTACCTAGACTGTTAGGAAATTAAGGAGGCTTTATGTTTATAGATAATGATTTTTTGCTAAGAAGTGAAATAGCTAAAAAATTGTATCATAAATACAGTGAGAACATGCCTATTATCGACTATCATTGTCACTTAGCGCCGGAAGAAATAGCTTGTGACAAAAGATATAAGAACTTAACCGAAATATGGCTTTATGGCGATCACTATAAGTGGCGAGCCATGAGAAGTTTTGGTATCGATGAAAAGTATATTACAGGGGATGCCAGCGATTATGAGAAGTTTTTAGAATATGCAAAAATGATACCATACACCCTTGGTAATCCGTTATATCATTGGACACATCTAGAGCTTAAGAGATATTTTGGAATAGATACGTTGCTCTGTGAGAAAACTGCTCCAGAAATTTGGGAAAAAGCCAATAAGAAGCTTAATTTACCAGAATTTTCTGCGAAGCAAATACTCGAAAAATTTAAAGTAGAGGTAGTTTGTACTACAGATGATCCTATAGATGATTTAAAATGGCATAAAGAAATAAAAAAAGATGCCGGTTTAAGAACTAAGATTTTGCCTACTTTTAGACCGGATAAGATGATAAAATTTGAACTTGCTGACCATAAAGAATATATCGAAAAATATGAAAAAGTCTGTGGTTTTTCCATAGAAAACAGCACTGATTTATTTAGAGCGATTAAGTCGAGACTTGATTATTTTAGTGATCACGGTTGTTTGCTTTCCGATCAGGGATTAGATATTATGGAATATATGCCTATAGAAAAAACAGATGATAACGTAACAGACGTGGTTATTCATAAGATAAAAAACTCAGAGGACATAAGCGATGAAGAAAGATTGACTTTTAAGAGTCAAGTGATGTTTTTTCTTGGGAAAGAATATGCCAAAAGAGGATGGACGATGCAACTTCACATAGGGGCAAAAAGAAACAATAACACAAAAATGTTTGAAAAATTGGGAGCGGATGTAGGGTTTGACTCAATATCAGACAGACTGTTTATAGATGATTTATCGGATTTTTTAAATGATTTAGAAAAGGTGAATGCATTGCCAAAAACTATTATTTATAGTTTAAACCCTATTTATAATTATGCTGTAGCAACAATGATAGGCAATTTTCAATCCGGAACACGGAGAGGAAAAATTCAAATGGGCTCAGGCTGGTGGTTTAATGATCAAAAAGATGGTATGCAAGAGCAGATGAAGGCTCTTGCGAATCTGGGGCTTTTATCGTCATTTGTGGGTATGCTTACCGATTCAAGATCATTTTTATCTTATACAAGGCATGAATACTTTAGAAGGATTATGTGTAATTTAATTGCTGAATATGTAGTAAATGGGGAGTATCCACAGGATGAAGAAATTTTGGGAGAAATAGTCCAAAACATTTCTTATGAAAATGCAAAGAACTATTTTAATTTTTGATTGGTAGATTAGGAGATTTATATGAAAATGACATGGAGATGGTATGGGAGAAATAATGATAATATTACCCTAGACCACATAAGACAAATACCTGGTGTCGAAGGCATAGTCTGGTCATTGCACGATAAGGTCGCAGGAGAAGTTTGGGAAGAAGAACGTATAATAGATGAAGTCAAATATATTGAGTCAAAGGGATTTAATGCGGAGGTTGTAGAATCTGTAAATATTCATGATTCCATAAAAATAGGATCACCGGATAGAGATAAATACATTGATATATATATAGACACAATAAAAAAATTGTCTAGACATGGTGTAAAAGTAATTTGCTACAATTTTATGCCTGTTTTTGATTGGACGAGGACAGATTTATATAAGGAAATGCCCGATGGCTCCAATGCCCTTTTTTATGAAAAAAAATTAGTTCAAGGTGTGGAACCTCAGGCTATAGTTGATCGAATATTAAAAGGTGCTGGAGAAAAGACAATGCCCGGATGGGAACCTGAAAGGTTATCGGAGTTAAATGCACTTTTTGATGCTTATAAACATGTCGATGAAGAAAAACTTTTTGAAAATTATAAATACTTTTTAGACAGGATAATACCCGTATGTGAGGAATGTGATGTAAAAATGGCGGTTCATCCTGATGATCCACCATATCCTATATTTGGGCTTCCTAGAATAGTTAGAAGTAGGGATCATATTAAGAAAGTTCTAGAACTTAATGACAGTAAATATAATGGACTTACTATATGTACGGGTTCACTTTCGCCAAGTCTTGATAATGATTTACCGGCGATTATAAGGGAGTTTGCTCATAGGATATACTTCGGTCATATAAGAAATGTAAAAGTATTTGACAATGGCGATTTTATCGAGGTTTCTCATAGAGCTTGCGATGGAGTTGTTGACACAGTAGAAGTTCTTAAAGCTTATCACGAAAAGAATCCAGATGTTTATATTAGACCAGATCATGGGAGACACTTATGGGGCGAAGAAAAAAATTGTAGACCTGGCTATGGCTTGTATGATCGTGCCTTAGGAGTTGCCTATATGCTTGGTGTTTGGGATTTATTGCAAAGAGGATAATATGAAATTAACAGTAGATAATATTAAAAATAGGGAATTATGGGAAGAATTCGATATAAAACTTCCAAATTATAATATAAAAAAAGTTCGAGAAAATACTAAGAAAAATCCTACTTGGCTTCATATCGGCGCAGGAAATATTTTTCGGATTTTTATGGGACAACTTGCGCAAAATTTGCTTAATAAGGATATTATGGATACAGGTATCGTTGTAGCAGAAACCTTTGATATGCAGATAATAGATAAGGTTTTTAATGCTTATGATCATCTGAGTATGGCTGTTACTATGCATTCGGATGCGAGCCTTGAAAAGGAAGTTATTGCTTCTATTGTAGATAGTATGAAGGTATCAAATTTGTCCATTGATGATAAATCAGGTGACCATAAGACTTATCTTGATATTTTTGCCAATCAATCTTTACAAATGGTTAGCTTGACTGTTACTGAAAAGGGATACGCTTTAAAAAATATAAATGGTGAATTACTACCGGTGGTAGAAGCAGATATAAAAAACGGATTAAAAGGCGCAAGGCATGTTATGAGTATACTTACTCTTGGTCTTTATAATAGGTACTTGGCAGGCGGCTATAAGGTGGCAGTACTTAGTACAGACAATTGTTCCCACAACGGGGATAAAGTGAAAGAAGCGGTGAATTTTATCGCGAAAGAGTGGATAAAAGAAGGACTAATTGAACAAGGCTTTTTAGATTATATAAATGATAACAGCAAAGTTTCATTCCCTCTTAGCATGATAGATAAAATTACACCAAGACCATCACTGAACGTTAAAAACAACTTGGAAAGCTTAGGTGTAGAGGATATGGATATAATAGTTACCGACAAAAACACCTATACCTCAGCTTTTGTAAATGCTGAAAAAACTCAGTATTTAGTTGTAGAAGATAATTTTCCAAATGGAAGACCTGAACTTGAAAAGGCCGGTGTGATTTTCTGTGATAGAGAGACCGTAAACAAAGTGGAAACGATGAAGGTAAGTACTTGCTTAAATCCTTTACACACCGCTCTTGCCGTTTCGGGTTGTATTTTAGGATACACAAAAGTATCAGATGAAATGAAAGATAGAACCCTGGTAAAATGGATTAAAAAGATTGGATATGACGAAGGGTTGAAGGTAGTAGTTGACCCTAAGATTTTGGATCCGAAGCAGTTTATCGATGAGGTAGTTGAAGAAAGATTTGTAAATCCAAACATTCCAGACACACCTCAGAGGATAGCAACCGACACTTCGCAAAAAGTGGGTGTTAGATTTGGAAAAACAATAAAGGCATATGTGAATGATGAAAATCTAGATGTAAAGAATTTAGTTGGCATATCCCTCGCAATTAGTACCTGGCTTAGATATTTGTTAGGAGTAAATGATGAGGGGGCGGCGATAAATCTTAGCCCTGATCCGCTAAAGGATAGCTTGAAAAGTGCTTTATCACAAATAAGGTTCCCAAACAATGGTCGTTTATCCAAAAACGAAGTAAAAGAAGTATTGGCGCAGATACTATCCAATGAAGAAATATTTGGCCAGGATTTAACCAATATAGAAATTGGCGATATGATAGTTGATTATTTCTATCAGATGATATCGGATAAGGGAGCAGTAAGAGCTACAATTGAGAAAAATATAGAATAATTAACAGTATAATCAAAAGCAATAGAGGTTTTTCTTGATACACGAAAAAGTAAATAATATTTTTGAAAAGAGGCCATTTATAAGCGGAATAAATGGAGGAGAGTTTTTAGATACCCTTTATAATTTTAATGATAAAGGGTATATCATTTTTTAGGATAATGTGCTAGGCTATAACTACTAATAATACTATTCTAAATAACTAGTATCAGTATTAGAAAGTCAAGGTAAATCTAGTTCGTGTATTTGTGTTCAAGCGAATAAGAAAAACGAAAACGAAAAATAGAAAATTTAGAATTTTTGTGCGGGGTGTAATATGAATAATAGCAATCTTTCTGAAAGCAGTTTAACACTAGCAGACAAACCGATTTCTTTGAAGCAACAATTTGTTTACGCTTTCAATGAATTAGCAAGTAATCCAATTTATACGATTGCGCTTTCCTTTTTGACATTTTTCTATACGGACATATTGGGTATTAACGCTGGAATTGTAGGTGTAGTGATATTAATTTCTAAGTTGTTTGATGGGATTAGTGACCTATGGGCTGGTAATTTAATCGACCATACTCATACGAAAAATGGTTCCGCGAGGCCGTGGATTTTAAGGACGGCTATTCCTATGGGCCTATCCTATATTCTGCTGTTTACTGTTCCAGATATTGGGCATATAGGCAAGATTATATATATTTTCGTAACTTACAATTTTGCGATGACCTTTTCTTTTACAATTATGAACTGTGCGATTAACGCGCTTCCAGTTTACATGTCAACCGATAGTGTTAGTCGTTCATCAGCTTATTCAATCAGAATGATTTTTGCTGGCGTTATACAGCTGCTTGTATCGATGGCCGTTCTACCATTAGTTGAGGCTCTCGGAGCTGGTCAAAAGGGCTGGATTATAATGTCAGCGATACTAGGAACGATAGCCTTTGTGGTCTGTTTAGCCGTGTATTTTGGTACTACAGAAAATAATTCTTGTCAAGTTACTAAGGAAGAATCAGAGGAAGAGAATATTGCGTTTAAGGTTGCGATAAAATCTGTGCTTAAAAACAAATATTGGTTTATAGTTCTTGGTATGATACTGGTGATAGTTTTTCATCAAGTGGCTACGCTTACGGTAGGTGTGTATTACGCGAAATATATACTATATGATGAAAAATTAGCAGGAAGCCTTATTTTATATCATCACTTAGGTGGAGGGGTAGGAATGATAGCTATGCCTTTCATACTGAGAAAAAATATATCAAAAAAGAAGGCTGTACTCGTTGCTACGATAATAATGATAGTAGGTGCTATTATTGCCATAATAAGAGCGGACGGCGCCTTTCTTATAGCCTCTCTAGCTCTTAGAGGATGTGGTTTTGGCATCGTTAATAGCCTGTATTATGGTATGTTAGCGGATACCGTGGAGTATGGTGAGTGGTTTACAGGCATACGTGCTACAGCTGTCACTACGAGTGCAGGAAGTGTCGGTCTAAAGTTAGGTGCTGGTATTGGTGCTGGATTGCTTGGGCTTACTCTTTCCTTTGTGGGGTATGATGGTCTACTTGCGACTCAAAATGCTCAGTCGATAGCAGCGATTAATATAATATTTATAATAGTTCCGTTAATCCTTTATATCATTCTCTTAGTACTCGTTATCTCATATGGGCTGGATGATAAGATGCCAGATATCAAAAAGGAACTTGAAAAAAGACATAGAAAAAGTGTAGTTTCAAGGGGTTAATTATGGAATACCCACAAATCGATACGGCTAATAAAGTATATCAATATGGAGATTATAGAATAGAGGAAATAAAAAAAGGTGTATATGCACTGGACACTTGTGCCTTTGAATCGCTATATCTTTTGGTTGGAGAAAAGAAAGCAGTTCTTATCGATACTGGTATGCGTAAGCAAAACCTAATGCCGGTGCTTAGAAAATTAACGAATTTACCAATTGTTCTGTTACTAACCCACGGGCACTCCGATCACATGTATCACGCAGATGAATTTGAAGAAGTGTGGATGCATGAGGCGGATTTAAAAGTCTGGAAAAAAGGGCTTGGCCTTATGGCAGCGGTTTCTTCTTCTTTCTTTTGCTTTATGAAACGAATATATTTTAAAAAGTTCAAGAAAATGAAGGAGGGGATGAGATTTAATCTAGGAAACCGTACGCTCACTGTAGCTGAGGCTAGGGGACATACGCCAGGATCCGTAGTATTTATAGACAAAGAAGATAAACTGATTTTCACCGGTGATGCTATCGGTTCTGGATCATACGCTTGGATGTGGATGCCATTTTGCGACGACGTTTCTGCTTATAAGAAAAGTCTGGAGAAATTGGCGAGAACGCTCTTTCCATATAAGGATTATACTTTTTTAGGTGGACACCGAATGCAAGGTTATCCAAGTAAGGACTTTCCCAAAGCAAGCGTACTAAAATACCAAGTCATAATAGATATGATAGAGCTGTGCCAAAGATTACTTGACAGGGAAATTGAAGAGACGGAAATAAGAAAAGAATTTGGGATAAAAGTAAAACGTTACGAACATAAAAGTGCGGCAGTAGTTTATAGGGATTGTAAGATAAAATAAGGATTAATCATAGCTAATTGTTTTGAATTAAATCATTATGTCTAAAAACTTTTAAAAAATGCCAAAAAGTCAGTAAAACAAGGAAATATCTGCTTGTTTTAATTGGTTATTTATGCTATACTACCCTTTGTGTAAAAAGCACTTGCTCGGATTTATGGTAGGGTGCCTTTTAGGTTTGCTATAAAAATGATGAGCAGGGAAGAAAATAACCAAAAAACGGAGGAAAATTATGGGCGTTATTTCAATGAAAGAGCTTTTAGAAGCGGGTGTACACTTTGGACACCAAACAAAAAGATGGAATCCTAAAATGAAGCCGTATATCTATACGGAAAGAAATGGGATCTACATCATCGACTTACAACAGACCGTAGGAATGGTTGATGATGCTTACAATGCGATCAAACAGACAGTGATGGATGGTGGAAGCATTTTATTCGTAGGAACCAAGAAACAAGCCAGTGAAGCTATCAAGAACGAAGCGGAAAGATGTGGTATGTTCTATGTGAACAACAGATGGCTTGGCGGTATGTTGACAAACTTCAAAACGATTAGAAGTAGAGTAAACAGACTGAAACAACTTGAGAGAATGGAACAAGATGGTTCATTCGATAACTACACCAAAAAAGAAGTTTTAAACATGCGTCATGAGATGGAAAAACTTGAAAAAAACCTAGGTGGAATAAAGGATATGGATAGAGTTCCTGATATGATCTTTGTTGTTGATCCTAGTTGTGAAAGAATAGTTATTCAAGAGGCACATATTCTAGGAATACCACTTGTAGGTATTGCCGATACAAACTGTGACCCTGAAGAACTTGATTATGTAATTCCTGGTAATGATGACGCTATAAGAGCTGTCAACCTTATTACTGCAGCTATGGCTGACGCAGTAATTGAGGCGAACCAAGGATTCCAAGAAACTCTTGCGCCTGAACGAAGCGAAGAAGAAGTTGAGGAAGTAGTTTCAGAAGAAGAAGTTGTAAATGTAGAAGAAGCGGAAGAAGTAAAATCCGAAGATACAGAAGAACTTTTTGAGTAAAAAAAGTTAGAGAATTAATTAGTAAAAACGGAGGTAATTATGGTAACAGCTGCTATGGTAAAAGAGCTAAGACAAATGACAGGTGCCGGAATGATGGATTGTAAAAAAGCTCTTACTCAGGCAAACGGAGATTTTGATAAAGCGATAGAAGTACTACGTGAGAAAGGTCTTGCAAAAGCTGCTAAAAAAGCTGGAAGAATTGCTGCTGAGGGTATTGTAATGACAATTGTAGAAGGAAAGAAAGCGGCAATTGTAGAAGTAAATTCAGAGACTGACTTTGTAGCAAAGAACGAGAAGTTTATTAACTATGTAAAAAGCATAGCGAATCAAGTACTCAACTCAGACGTAGAAACAGTGGAAGAGTTTTTAGCACTTAAAAGTGATATCGATAGTTCAAAGACAGTGGAAGAAGTTCACGCTGCCACTATTTCAGTAATAGGCGAGAACCTTAAGATAAGACGTTTCGCAAGAATGACTGCCGACAATGGAGCGATAGCTTCATATGTTCACGGTGGTGGAAAAATCGGTGTTCTTGTAAATCTTGAAACAGACGTAGTAAATGATGCTGTTGTTGAAGCAGGAACAAATGTGGCCATGCAAATAGCTGCACTTAACCCTTCACATCTTGACAGAAGTCAAGTTTCAGCAGAATTTTTAGAAAAAGAAAAAGCGATCTTAAAAGAGCAAGCTAAGAACGAAAATCCAGAAAAACCGGATAATATCATCGAAAAAATGATAATCGGTAGAGTTAATAAGATGCTCAAGGAAATATGTCTTGTTGACCAACAATACGTTAAAGATGGCGATCTAACAGTTGCTAAATACATTGCGCAAGTTGCAAAAGAGCAAAGTGCGAATCTAGCGATAAAAGATTTTATCCGATTTGAGACTGGCGAAGGTATTGAGAAGAAACAAGAAAACTTTGCGGATGAAGTAGCAAAACAAATGCAATAATAGTTAATTACAAAGGCTCCCTTCGGGGGGTCTTTTTTTGGTGGTTTATTTCATTGTTTTCGTGTAAAATAATAATTAGTGGAGGATTAATTGCCATTATAATTTAGCGAAAAAGTATATCCTTTTACTCACCGGGATATTATCCTAATATTTACATAGAGAGGGACAAAATTATTTTAAGAAAAAACAAATTATTTCTAATTGCAGGGATTGCTTGGCTTGTTGCTGGGTCTTTAGTTAGTAGAATAGGAATAACCGCTTTTATTAATAACCATTCAATAGTAATAGCTTTATTGGCTTGCCTTATTTATATCCTTTTCCATCTTCTGGTGTTTTCTAGGCTAGTTAGAAAAAATGAGAATAGAATTATGGGAAATAGTTCGTTAAAAATACCTTGGTATCATTTTTTTGATAAAAAAGGTTATTTGACGATGGTATTCTTTATTACACTTGGAATTGTTATAAGAAGAAGTAATTTGTTACCTCAAAGCTTTTTTGCTTCCTTTTATACAGGCCTAGGTCTAGCTCTTTTTACCTCTGGTGTATCATTTATCTATCTATCATTCAAACACAAAACGTTTTATGAACAGTGTTGAGGTAATTTTAGGGTGGAGGAAGATATCCTATAGTCATTTTAGAAGAGTTTTTTATGATTTTATCTATAATATACTTTATATTAAACACTTCCTTGTGAACATTTAAAGTTGATAGTATAATTACGTATATTATAACCTTTAATAACAAGGTAATACTTATGTTTGATGATTGTACTTCTAGTGCTGAATAGTTAATAAAATAAGAGGTTAATACGAGTAATGATATTATAATTTATAAAGAGGGTAGTTTGGAACTTCCTGTCAAAGTAAGCTCTGATAAAGAAACAGTTTGGCTGAGTAGACAACAATTATCTGAATTGTTTAATATAGAGACATTAGAACAATGGGTAAGCACATAAATAATGCTATTAAAGAAGAATTGGATAATTCAGTTGTCGCAAAATTTTCGACAACTGCTTCTGATGGAAAAGCATATCAAACATAGCATCATAATCTTGAAATGATAATTTCTATTGGATATAGAGTAAAATCAACGCGATTCATATTGCTTGTTAGGGCAAAAAGCAAGATACTTTTCATATTTTTATGAAAAAATGGGTAAAGGTGAAAAGTTTCGGTCCCAACATTAGCTGAAAAAGGTAGCTTTGCTTTTACCAGTTACCTGTAAAATTATTTGAAAGGAGATAAAAAATGGCAAAAACGAAAAGTGCGATAGTAATGTCAACGGATTTTGGAAAAGGAATTTCTGTATCCACTATGCAAGGTGTGTGTATGATGATTGATCCGCAGTTGAGAGTATTTGATTGTGCCCATAATATTGGGGAATTCGATACCTATGAGGCGTCAATTTCGTTGAACTACATAATACCATTTTGGCCAAAAGGAACGGTATTTATTTCTGTGGTAGACCCAGGTGTTGGATCAAATAGACGAGCAGTGGTAGCAAAATTATCAAATGGTTCTTATATTGTAACACCGGATAATGGTAGTTTAACTCACGCAAAATTAAACATTGGGATAGAGGAAGTCAGAATTATAGATGAAGACAAAAATAGACTTAAAGGAACGGAAAAATGCAGTATTTTTCATGGTAGGGACCTTTTCGCATACTGTGGAGCAAAGCTTGCTTCAGGTGTAATTACTTATGAAGAGGTTGGTCCTAAGTACTGCGTTGAGGATATAATAATGCATGAGATTGTCCCATATACTGATACTGACGAAGCTATAACAGGCATGATAGATGCTGTAGATTACCATTTCGGACTAATCTGCTCTAATATTCCTGCCGATGTTTTTGAGAAGAATAATATAAATTTTGGGGATGTAATGGAGCTTACTATTTATAACAAAAAAGAAGATAAAGTGTACTTTAAAGAAGCTGTTCCGTATATGAAGTCTTTTGCGGCTGTTGATGAAGGGAAACCACTTCTTATGGTAAGTGAAACCTTGCATATTCAGACTGCGCTAAACAGAGATAACATGTCAGAAAAGTATAAGATAAAATCCGGTTCTGATTGGTTTATGAAAATCACTAAAAATAGGAGTTAACTACTATTAACGAGTTGAATGATAAAAGATGATAAAAAGTAATTGCAGGAAGAGAATAATAGTATATTTTAAAAGTTTCCGGGTTGGAAACTTTTTTTGGTTCGTAACTAGTTATTAATAAAGAGTATGATGTTGTTTGGTTGATATGGCATTCAAATAAAAGGCACACCTCATTTTTTGACTGATTTATGACAATAAACTAACGAAAATACCCATTTATTACGATAAAATATTAACGGGATTTTTTGTACTAAATAGAATAAACAAATTACCAAGAGAGTATGATATGAAAGTAAAATTTACATCTTTTTTTTATGATGTAGTTCATGGGTTAGATAGGATTGCGAATACCTATTCTTCATCTGAAATGTATGATAATCAAACCAAAATAATGATAGCCGTAGTTGGTGTTCTCGCTATAACGAGTAATATATCTGTTCTAGGGCTATCTTTGTTATGGGATTTATCTTTTTTTGGTGTTGTTTATAATACGGTGCAAACCCTATTATTTTATACTCTATTAATCTTTTTGAAGAATTCAGAATTATCAAATAGAATGAAAATACACTTTATAAGTATTATGTGTTGTATAGAGTATTTGACGTTATTTTTTCTCTTGTATGAGAAGCTAACTTTTACATATTGGTTTACATTACTTTTGATAATAATACCAATCATAATGATGAGTGATAAGATAATGTTCCTATATATTCTAGGTGTTTCCGTAGTTACGTTTATGATGAGTGTAGGGATATACTATTTCAGTTTGATAAATATCGATTATAGTTATATTATTGGAGACTTTTTAGTATTTGTTCTCGTTGTTCTTATGATTTTGGTTACTAAAGTCGGCTATTCGAAGGTTGTTAAGAGTAGGATAAATAATCTTAGGATTATTACGAATCAAAAAGAACAGATACAGCAAAGTGAATCAGAACTTCTAAATAAGAACAAGGAGCTTGTTAAGGTGGCTTTTTTTGATGACCTTACTAATCTTCCGAATAGAAAAAGTATAATTAAGACGATAGCTCAGTATATATATAGTGAGAGTGAATTTGCTTTAATTACCATTAATGTGGATAATTTTAAAGGTATAAATGATACTTTAGGTCATAGCGTTGGTGATAAATTACTTGTTGAAATAGCTAAAAGGTTAAAAAATAATATAACAAAAGACTGTATTTTAGCAAAGCTTAGTGGTGATGAATTTGCTATATTTAAGACGGCTGACTTAACGAAGGATAGTATTAAGAGCTTCGTTAAAAAGATAATTGAGCTACAAAGTGCTAATTACTACATAGATAATTATGAGATAAGAATTACCTCTTCTTCGGGCATTGCGATTTATCCAAATGACGCTGATAATTTAAATGATCTGCTTCTTGCTGTAGATTGTGCTCTTTATAATGCTAAGGAAAACGGGAAAAATCAGATTTCATTTTATGATGAGAACTTAAAGAATGCTTTAGTCGATAATTTAAGGATTGAAACAGCAATATCAAAGGCGCTAGAAAGAGAAGAACTATATCTTGTTTATCAACCTATTGTTTCTTGCGTTAGAGAAAAAATGGTTTCACTAGAGGCCCTTGTCAGATGGAAAAGTGGAGAATTAGGATTTGTTAGTCCAGCAGTATTTATCCCTGCGGCAGAAAGAACAGGATCTATACAAGAAATAGGTAAGTTTGTTATTCGGGAGTCGGTTAGCTTTATTAGCAAATTACAAAAAAAATATAATAAACAAATGAGGATGTCTATTAATCTTTCTTTACTGCAGCTCAAGAAAAGCAATTTTGTAAACGATATAATCGATATAATTGATGAATTTGAAGTTTCCCCAAAAAGCATTATTTTTGAGCTTACAGAATCTCTTTTTATGGAAGATGATGAAACT
>PDWI01000934.1_pt1 | contig 48008 bp, 59 predicted proteins | sample 1430891 | NCBI WGS metagenome assembly PDWI01 (sample SAMN01162508, study PRJNA174530) | Oral metagenome, whole genome shotgun sequencing project. | biome: Marine environment; feature: Marine mammal; material: Swab sample of the gingival sulcus; isolation source: swab sample of gingival sulcus...
CATCGCAACCCGCTTCGACAGACGCGCCGTCTACTTTCTCAGCTTCATACACCTCGCATCAGCAATGCTTTGGATGCGATAAATGTCGATTCAGCCTAGTCCAACGGGTTTCGCGCTTTCGCGGATTTTGACAGGCGCTGGTTTCAGCGTTTCGGTTAGCCTCGCCAGTTATTTATCTGTTCGCCGTGACGCTTGCCATTTTGATACCTGCAAAAATGAGAGCGGCACCAGCGGTTTTGTTTATTGCATTGACAATCCAGCCTTTGACACCACCTCTTATCAAACGCTCACCAAGATATGCGTAAGCCGAGTAGATAACCCATTGAAGCAGAAAAGTTGTTACCCACATAATCAAGAACTGGGGCGCAATCGGTTGGCTTACATCTAAAAACTGAGGCAGAACTGCCGAAAAATACAAAAGGGCTTTGGGGTTCGAGAACTCGATCAGAAAACCGTGCGTAAAGAGTGACCTGCGACTTCTTGTGGGTGCCTTGGAATGAACGACCAAGCCACCAGACTTGCTGAATATTGCCGTGCTGCCCAAGTAAATAAGGTATGCAACGCCCACCCATTTAATAATCTGAAAAAGCGTATGAGATGCGACGATCAGAGAAGCAATTCCAGTAGCAGACATCGCAAAAATGGGCCAGGCGAAAAAACAACAACCGCTGTTGTTAAGGCGAAAATCAGAAATGTTTGCAGGTCCATGGGTCGCTCCTCAAGGCACTTTGAAACAAAGTGAGAACACTCTGGGAGCGCAGGGCAGATTTGTCAAGCAGGCCGTATATTTTGTGGGTTCGTAGCTGACATTCGTCCACATAAGAAAGCCCCGCGCGGGGCGGGGCTTTTGTTTGGGGGCGCCCTAGTTACATTCCTGCAGCGACGTTGATAAAATGGCGTTGAAATCCGCGTCGAAGGTTTCGCTTTCGGGATCGAGTTGGAAAATCTTGAGGCTGGCTTGTTCGAACTGCATGCACTCGTATTTTTCGTGCGCCTCAAAGACGATGCTCCGCAGTTGTTCTTCCGACAGCGACGGTCTCTGCCCGCGCAGTATTTCAATGACGCGAGCTTCTTCGGCGTGCGTGAGAGGCAGGCAGGACGACCACTCGTAAAAGGCGATTGCCGTTGCAAACAGGGTTGCCCGCTCTTGCTTTTGCTGCAAGCCAATCACCGATTCGACATGGCCGGCTAGCGCTATGCTCCACAACCCGTATTTGGTGAAAGCTTCACTTGTGGCCGGGTCCAGGGATGGATCCGTGACCAATGGTTTGGCATTCTCCAACAGCTCGGGCTTGAGGGAAGTGAGTTTTGCCCATTCGTTCGGACAATACATGGCGGCGGCGTCTGTGAAGCGGAGGCTGTTGGCGGAAGCGGAGGTGCTGGTCAGGATCAGTGCGGCGACTGACAGGGCTTTGTAAAATTCGGGTGTCATGATTGGGTATCCTTTTGCTTTGCGTGGGCCGCTACTCACCCCATTTATAGTTAAAACTCACCGAGCAGCGTTCTTCTTCGCCGGTGTTTTGCAGCACCTCATGGCGCAGCCAGCTTTCCCAGAGCAGCACATCGCCTTCCGCCGGGCGTTTGGTAACAAAGGGGCGCTGGTCCTCGCGGGCGTTTTTGCGCCGGGGCGGGGCGGACATCATTTGCGCGTGGCGCGGGTCTTCATAGCGTAGCGCGCCGGCGCCTTCGGGCAGGGCGATATAGGTGGTCCCGGAAATCACCGAATGGGGGTGAATGTGGCTGGAATGGTAGCCGCCGGGCGGCAAGATGTTGATCCAGATGTCCTCCAGCACCAGTTCCCGCCCGTCGAGGTCAAAGCCCAGATCGTCGGCAAAGGCGGCGACGTGTTTGTCCAGCGCCTGCACCAGATCGGCGAAGATCGGGAAGCGCCAGGGCAGGTCGGTCAGCGAAGCGTAAGAGGTATAGCCCGGATAGCCCTCGCGCTCGCACCATTCCTGCCCCGCCTCGTCATCCTCGGCGATGGCGTAACAGCTGTCATACAGCTCCTCGCTGTCGATGGTGGGGGAATGCTCGTCAAGGCGGGCATGGTAAAGGCGGGTCACAAAGAGAGAAGATATATTGGCCATAGCCTCCTTTAGCCCAAAGGTTTCGGGCTGAAAACCGGCAGAAAGGCAAAAACCGCCTTGCCCCGCGCGCTGTCCTCCCCTATAGAGCCACATCTCGCGGATTCCGGGCAACCGGGATTCGTGTGTTTGCTATTGATCCACCGGGTGACAAGTGACCAAAGGGGCTTGCCGGTGTCAGATGAAAGGAAAAGGCGAATGGACGCCAAGGAACTGCGCGATAAAAGCGCCGATCAGCTGAAAGAACAGCTGGCCGATCTGAAGAAAGAAGCGTTTAACCTGCGTTTTCAGCAAGCCAGTGGCGCGCTGGAAAACACCTCCCGCATCCGCGCGGTGCGCCGCGATGTGGCTCGGGTGAACACGATCCTGAATGAAAAGGCAGCCGCCGCTGCCGGCGAAGCATAAGAGAGGAGCCTCAGAATGCCCAAACGTATCCTGCAAGGCACCGTGACCTCGGACGCCAACGCCCAAACCGTTACCGTCAGCGTGGAGCGCCGCTTCAAGCACCCGCTGTTCAAGAAAACCGTCCGGAAATCGAAGAAATACCGGGCGCACGACGAGAAGAACACCTTCAAAGTCGGCGACAAGGTTCGCATTCAGGAATGCGCGCCGAAGTCGAAAACCAAGCGTTGGGAAGTGCTGGACGCGTAAGCATCCGCTCTTCTCGCCATGAGCGAAACCCTGGGGATTCGGCCTGCATCGGCCCCCCATAGGTCGGGAGAAACCACATGATCCAGATGCAAACCAACCTGGATGTTGCTGACAACAGCGGCGCGCGCCGTGTTCAGTGCATCAAGGTGTTGGGTGGTTCCAAGCGTAAATACGCCTCCGTGGGCGACGTGATCGTCGTCTCGGTGAAGGAAGCCATCCCGCGCGGTCGCGTGAAGAAAGGTGATGTCCGCAAGGCTGTCGTCGTTCGCACCGCCAAAGAAGTCCGTCGTGAAGACGGCACCGCTATCCGCTTCGACCGCAACGCGGCCGTGATCCTCAACAACTCTGACGAGCCGGTCGGCACCCGTATCTTCGGGCCGGTGGTTCGCGAACTGCGTGCGAAGAACTTCATGAAGATCATCTCGCTCGCCCCGGAGGTGCTGTAAGATGGCTGCTAAACTGAAAAAAGGTGACAAGGTCATCGTGCTTGCGGGCAAGGACAAGGGCAAAGAGGGTGAAATCACCTCCGTTGACCCGGCTGCCGGCAAAGCGGTTGTCGACGGCATCAACATGGCCATCCGCCACCAGCGCGCCTCGCAGGTGTCGCAGGGCGGTCGTCTGCCGAAGGCCATGCCGATCGACCTGTCGAATCTGGCGCTCAAGGACAAGAACGGCAAAGCGACCCGCGTTGGCTTCCGCATGGAAGACGGCAAGAAAGTCCGCTTCGCCAAGACCACGGGGGACGTGATCTGATGCTGGACCAAGCAACCTACACCCCGCGTCTGAAGGCGCTTTACAAGGACACGATCCGTGCCGCTCTGAAGGAAGAGTTTTCCTACAAGAACGACATGCAGATCCCGCGTCTTGAGAAAATCGTGCTGAACATCGGCTGTGGCCGTGCAGCGGTGAAAGACTCGAAGAAAGCCAAGTCGGCACAGGCGGACCTGACCCTGATCGCGGGTCAGAAAGCCCTGACCACCGTCGCCAAGAAATCCATCGCGGGTTTCCGGGTGCGGGACGGGATGCCGATGGGTGCCAAAGTGACCCTGCGCGGCGACCGGATGTATGAATTCCTCGACCGCCTGATCACCGTGGCCATGCCCCGTATTCGCGACTTCCGCGGCGTTTCCGGCAAGAGCTTTGACGGTCGTGGCAACTACGCCATGGGCATCAAGGAGCATATCGTCTTCCCCGAGATCGACTTTGACAAGATCGTCGAGAACTGGGGCATGGACATCGTGATTGGCACCACCGCCGAGACCGATGACGAGGCGAAAGCGCTGCTCAAAGCCTTCAACATGCCGTTTAACAGCTGATCGCGGGAGAATTATATATGGCTAAGAAATCCATGATCGCCCGTGAGGCAAAGCGTCAGAAACTGGTCAACCAGTACGCTGCCAAGCGCGCGGCTCTGAAAGAAATCATCAACAACCAGGAGCGCCCGATGGAAGAGCGTTTCCGGGCGTCCCTGAAACTGGCGAAACTGCCGCGCAACAGCTCGGCCGTCCGTCTTCACAACCGCTGCCAGCTTACTGGCCGTCCGCATGCGTATTACCGCAAGCTGAAGGTCAGCCGGATTGCGCTTCGCGAGCTTGGCTCGCAGGGCCAGATTCCGGGCCTGGTCAAGTCTAGCTGGTAAGGAGGGAGCAAGATGAACGATCCTATCGGTGATATGCTCACCCGCATCCGCAACTCTCAGATGCGCGGCAAGTCCTCCGTATCCACCCCGGCCTCCAAGCTGCGGGCCTGGGTGCTGGACGTGCTGGCAGATGAGGGCTACATCCGTGGCTACGAGGCCGGGACCGACGCAAACGGTCACCCGACCCTCGAAATCGCTCTGAAGTATTACGAAGGGACTCCGGTCATTCGCGAGTTGAAGCGCGTTTCCAAGCCCGGTCGCCGCGTCTATATGGGCGCTCAGGAAATCCCGCTGGTCCGTCAGGGCCTCGGCGTTTCCATTGTCTCCACGCCGAAGGGCGTGATGTCGGACGCAAACGCTCGCAGCCAGAATGTTGGCGGCGAAGTGCTTTGCACCGTGTTCTAAGGAGGTCTGAATGTCTCGAATTGGTAAAAAACCGGTCGAGCTGCCCGCAGGCGTAACTGCCTCGGTGTCTGGTCAGACCATCGAAGTGAAGGGCCCGAAAGGCACTCGCGCGTTCACGGCAACCGACGATGTGACCCTCTCCGTTGAGGAAAACAGCGTTTCGGTTGAGCCGCGCGGCAAGTCCAAGCGTGCCCGTCAGCAGTGGGGCATGTCCCGCACCATGGTGGCCAACATGGTTACCGGCGTGACGGACGGCTTCAAGAAAGAGCTGGAGATCAACGGTGTTGGTTACCGTGCGCAGATGCAGGGCAAGGTTCTGAAGCTGAACCTCGGCTACTCGCATGAAGTGAACTTCGAAGCGCCGGAAGGCGTGACGGTTACGGCGCCCAAGCAGACCGAAATCGTTGTCGAAGGCATCGATCAGCAACTCGTCGGCCAAGTCGCGGCCAATATCCGCGAATGGCGTCGTCCCGAGCCGTATAAGGGCAAGGGCATCAAATACAAAGACGAGTATATCTTCCGCAAGGAAGGCAAGAAGAAGTAAGGACGCAAGAAAATGGCAAACAGCAAACGGACCCTGTTCCTCAAGCGCCGCCAGCGCGTCCGGAACAAGCAACGCAAGGTCAATGTTGGCAAGCTGCGCCTCTCGGTGCATCGCTCCAACAAGAACATCTCGGTTCAGCTCATCGACGACGCGCAGGGCGTTACCCTCGCTTCCGCGTCCTCGCTGGAGAAGGATCTCGGTGTGGTTGGCAAGAACAACGTGGAAGCAGCCGCCAAGGTTGGTGCCGCGATTGCCGAACGCGCCAAGAAAGTCGGTGCGGAAGAAGTGTACTTCGACCGTGGCGGTTTCCTGTTCCACGGCAAGGTCAAAGCCCTTGCCGACGCTGCCCGCGAAGGTGGCCTGAAGTTCTGATCCCAGTTTCGGGGCAGTTGTAAACCTGAGGGTGGCGCGTTGGTGCCACCCCGATGATCCGGGGGCGTTCGCCCACTGGGATTGAGGAAAACGGCGGGCAAAGCCGCCACCATGAAAGGATGTTCTGATGGCAGAACGTGAAAACCGCCGGGGCCGCGGTCGCAAGCGCGAAGAAGAGACCCCGGAATTTGCCGATCGCCTGGTTGCGATCAACCGTGTTTCCAAAACCGTGAAGGGTGGTAAGCGCTTTGGCTTCGCCGCGCTCGTGGTTGTTGGCGACCAGAAGGGCCGCGTTGGCTTCGGCAAAGGCAAGGCCAAAGAGGTGCCCGAGGCGATCCGCAAGGCGACCGAACAGGCCAAGCGTCAGATGGTCCGCGTGCCGCTGAAAGAGGGCCGCACCCTGCATCACGACATCGAGGGCCGTCACGGCGCTGGTAAAGTCGTCATGCGCACCGCGCCGGAAGGCACCGGGATCATCGCCGGTGGTCCGATGCGTGCGGTGTTCGAGATGCTCGGTGTGAAGGACGTTGTGTCCAAATCCATCGGCTCGCAGAACCCCTACAACATGATCCGCGCCACGCTGAACGGTCTCGGCAAGGAAGCCTCGCCGCGCTCCGTCGCGCAGCGTCGTGGCAAGAAAGTGGCTGACATCCTGGGCAAGAAAGACGCCCCGGAAGCCGCCGCTGAGGCGTAAGGAGAGAACCCATGGCTAAAACCATCGTTGTCAAGCAGATCGGTTCCCCGATCCGCCGTCCGGAAAAGCAGCGTCAGACGCTGATCGGTCTGGGCCTGAACAAAATGCACAAGACCCGCGAGCTGGAAGACACCCCTTCCGTGCGCGGCATGGTCGCCAAGATCCCGCATCTGGTGGAGATCGTGGAAGAGAAGGGCTAAGGCTCTGATCGTGTGAAACAGACGCCCCGGTGGAAACGCCGGGGCGTTTGCTTTTGGCGGGCGGGGTTTTGGCAGCGGGGCAGGGGGCTTGCATCGCGCCGCCGCCTCGCGTATACGCCCCCGGTGGCCTTTTGGCCGCGTAAGAATCAATCAAGAAACGCCGTGTCTGTCCTATCGCTTCGGGGGCATTTCCGGCAAAGGAGAAGCGACATGAAACTTCACGAATTGCGCGACAACGCGGGCGCGACCAAGAAACGCAAGCGCATTGGCCGTGGTCCGGGTTCCGGCACGGGTAAAACTGGTGGCCGCGGCATCAAGGGTCAGAAATCCCGTTCGGGTGTCGCGATCAAGGGCTACGAGGGTGGCCAGATGCCGCTCTACATGCGTCTGCCCAAGCGTGGCTTCAACAAGCCGAACCGCAAGAAATTCGCCGTGATCAACCTCGGCCTGATCCAGAAATTCATCGACGCCAAGACGCTCGACGCCAGCAAAGAGATCACCGAAGACGTGCTGGTCGAAACCGGCGTTGTGCGCCGCAAACTCGACGGCGTTCGCGTGCTGGCCAAGGGGGAAATCACCTCCAAAGTCACCCTCACCGTGACCGGCGCATCCGGCGCTGCGGTGGAGGCGGTCGAGAAGGCTGGCGGCAAACTCACCGTGACAAAGGCAGCGGCGGCGGAGTAAGCGCTTGTTTAGGGGCGCCTGCGCCCTTAAATAGCCTTTAGATTTTCAGGCGCCGCCGGGCCGGGGATCGGTTCCGGCGGCGTTTCAGATATGGGGGCCTTGATGGCATCTGCAGCGGAACAAATGGCGTCGAACCTGAGCTGGGGCGCCTTGGGCAAGGCCACCGAGCTTCGCCAGCGTATTTTCTTCACGATCGGCCTGCTGATCATTTACCGCGTCGGGACGTTCATCCCGGTGCCGGGGATTGATGCGGTCGCGCTTCAGGAATTCATGGAACAGGCGGCTTCCGGTATTGGTGGCATCCTCTCCATGTTCACTGGCGGCGCTCTGGGCCGGATGGGGGTCTTTGCCCTTGGCATCATGCCCTACATTTCCGCCTCGATCATCGTGCAACTGCTCGCCTCCATGTGGGAGCCGCTGAAGCAGTTGAAGAAAGAGGGCGAGCAGGGCCGCAAGAAGATTAACCAATATACCCGCTACGGCACCGTGCTTCTGGCCACGGGTCAGGCGTTCGCGCTGGCCAATTCACTGCAAGCGGGCGAGTTGGTGACCAATCCCGGCATGTTCTTCATTGCCTCCGCCGTGATCACCCTCGTTGGCGGCACCATGTTCCTCATGTGGCTCGGCGAACAGATCACCGCGCGCGGCATTGGCAACGGCATTTCGCTGATCATCTTCGTCGGCATCGTGGCAGAAATTCCCGCCGCAACCGTGCAATTCCTCAGCCAGGGCCGCTCCGGCGCCATTTCCCCCGCCGTGATCATTGCGGTCATCGTCATGGTTATCGCGGTCATTGGTTTCGTGGTCTTCATGGAACGCGCGCTGCGCAAGATCCATATCCAGTATCCGCGCCGTCAGGTTGGCATGAAGGTCTATGATGGCGGTTCCAGCCACCTGCCGATCAAGGTTAACCCGGCGGGTGTGATCCCGGCGATCTTCGCCTCCGCGCTGTTGCTCCTGCCGACCACGCTCTCGACCTTCTCGGCCCAAGGCAGCACCGGCCCGATCATGTCGACCCTGCTCGCCTATTTCGGCCCCGGACAGCCGCTTTACCTCTTGTTCTTCGCCATCATGATCATGTTCTTCACCTTCTTTTACACCAAAGAAGTGGCGTTCAAGACCGATGAAGTGGCGGACAATCTGAAGAACCAGAACGGTTTCGTGCCCGGCATTCGTCCGGGCAAGAAAACGCAGGAATATCTCGATTATGTCGTGAACCGCATCCTCGTCCTCGGTTCGATTTACCTCGCCCTCGTGGCGCTGTTGCCGGAGATCCTGCGCTCGCAATTCTCGATCCCGTTCTACTTCGGCGGCACCTCGGTGCTGATTGTGGTCTCGGTGACCATGGATACGATTAACCAGGTGCAATCGCATCTGTTGGCCCACCAGTATGAGGGCTTGATCGAAAAGTCGAACCTGCGCGGCAAACGCGCCAAAAAAGGCCGGAAAGGACCAGCCCGTCGATGAACATTATCCTTCTTGGACCGCCCGGTGCCGGTAAGGGCACGCAAGCTGCTTTCCTCGTGGAAGAGCGTGATATGATCCAGCTTTCGACCGGCGACATGCTGCGCGCTGCCAAGGCGTCTGGCACGGAGATGGGCAAGAAGGTTGCCGAGATCATGGATGCGGGCGGGCTTGTGACCGACGAGATCGTGATCGGCCTGATCGAAGAACAGCTCGAAGGCGGCGCCAAAGGTGGTTTCATCTTTGACGGCTTCCCCCGCACCTTGCCGCAGGCGGATGCACTGGGCGCTTTGCTGGAAAAGCATGGCCAGAAGCTCGATGCGGTGATCGAAATGCAGGTCAATGATGACGTGCTGGTGGATCGTATCGTTGGCCGCGCGGAAGAAGCGCGTAAAGCGGGCCAGCCGGTGCGCGCCGACGACAATGAGGAAAGCCTCCGTGTGCGCCTGATGGAGTATTACAAGAAAACCTCGCCGCTGATCGGGTATTACTGGGCCAAGGGCGACCTGAAGTCGGTTAACGGCCTTGGCGCGATCGACGAAGTGCGCGCGGAAATCGCAGAGGTTTTGGGTTAAGTGCCGGGGGCGTTTATGAACGCCCTTGACGCTCGTCAAAATAGCTCATAAAGCAACACATCCCTAACGGGTATCCCGATTCGGACCGGGTCGCTCCCGGTTCGAAGATCATAGAATTCAGCTGACGCCCGCAGGAAAAATCCGGCGGGCTTCCGTTGTGAAAAAAGGTTCCGGAATGACGGAACCGCAACGAAAAGGAAGACCGACTTGGCTCGTATTGCCGGCGTGAATATCCCGACCCATAAGCGGGTCCCGATCGCCCTCACCTACATCACCGGAATTGGCCACACCTCCGCGAAAGCGATTTGTGAAGCCGTGAAAATCGACGCAACCCGTCGCGTGAACGAATTGTCCGACGCCGAAGTGCTGGCCATTCGTGAGCATATCGACGCCAATTACATGGTTGAAGGTGATCTGCGCCGCGAAGTGCAGATGAACATCAAGCGCCTGATGGACCTCGGCTGCTACCGCGGCCTGCGTCATCGTCGCAACCTCCCCGTGCGCGGTCAGCGCACCCACACCAACGCCCGCACCCGCAAAGGTCCGGCCAAGGCAATTGCCGGTAAGAAGAAGTAAGGGAGGGCAGACGATATGGCACGCGATAAGTCTCGCACGAAGCGTAAAGAGCGCAAGAACATCGCCACCGGCGTGGCGCATGTGAACTCTTCGTTCAACAACACCAAAATCCTGATCTCCGATGTGCAGGGCAATGCGATCTCCTGGTCGTCCGCTGGCACGATGGGCTTCAAAGGCTCCCGGAAATCCACCCCCTATGCCGCGCAGATGGCCGCAGAAGATGCGGGCCGCAAGGCGCAGGAACACGGCGTCAAGACGCTGGAAGTGGAAGTTCAGGGTCCGGGTTCCGGCCGTGAAAGCGCCCTGCGCGCGCTGGCTGCAATCGGATTCACCATCACCTCGATCCGTGACGTGACCCCGATCGCCCATAACGGTTGCCGCCCGCCGAAGCGCCGCCGTGTGTAATTGATCCGCCGGGTCGCGTGTCGCGCGGCCCGGACCCTATTTGAACCTCGGGCGTTTCGTCCATTTGGACATGGGGACGAAACAGGAATGGAGGGCAGCATGATCCACAAGAATTGGGCTGAATTGATCCGGCCGACTAATCTCGAAGTAAAGCCGGGCAAAGATCCCGCGCGTTCCGCCACCGTGATTGCGGAGCCGCTGGAGCGTGGTTTCGGCCTGACTCTGGGCAACGCGCTGCGTCGCGTGCTGATGTCGAGCCTTCAGGGCGCGGCCATCACCTCGGTGCAGATCGACAACGTGCTGCACGAGTTTTCCTCGGTTGCAGGCGTGCGCGAAGATGTCACCGACATCGTGCTGAACCTGAAAGGCGTCGCCATCCGCATGGAAGTGGAGGGGCCGAAGCGCCTGTCGATTTCCGCCAAGGGGCCGCAGATCGTGCGCGCCGGGGACATTTCCGAGAGCGCTGGCATCGAGATTTTGAACAAGGACCATGTGATTTGTCACCTCGATGAGGGCGCCGATCTTTACATGGAACTGACCGTCAATACCGGCAAAGGCTACGTCGCCGCCGACCGCAACCGTCCGGAAGATGCGCCCATCGGCCTGATGCCGATCGACGCGATCTATTCGCCGGTGAAGAAGGTGTCTTATGACGTGCAGCCGACCCGTGAGGGGCAAGTGCTGGATTATGACAAGCTGACCCTGAAACTGGAAACCGACGGTTCGGTCTCCCCGGATGACGCCGTGGCTTTCGCTGCCCGCATCCTGCAGGACCAGCTTTCGATCTTCGTCAACTTCGATGAGCCGGAAAACACGGGTCGCGAAACCGAAGATGACGGTCTCGAGTTCAACCCGCTGCTGCTGAAGAAAGTGGACGAGCTGGAGCTTTCCGTGCGTTCGGCCAACTGTCTGAAGAACGACAACATCGTCTATATCGGCGACCTGATTCAGAAGACCGAAGCCGAAATGCTGCGCACGCCGAACTTCGGTCGTAAGTCGTTGAACGAGATCAAGGAAGTGCTGTCCGGCATGGGCCTGCACCTCGGCATGGATGTCGAGGAATGGCCGCCGGAGAACATCGAAGAGCTGGCCAAGAAGTTCGAAGATCATTTCTAAGCTGAGATTTGGGGGCGGTGCGCCGCCCCCGCAATGCCCGGAATACCGGGGAATATCAGGGCACCTGCCCCAAGGAGAGCGGCCGACACGCATCCGCCGCCGGACAAAGTAAAACGCGAAGGAGAAAATCATGCGTCACGCGAAAGGCTATCGCCGCCTGAACCGCACCCACGAGCACCGCAAAGCCATGTTCGCCAACATGGCCGGGTCGCTCATCGAACACGAACAGATCAAGACCACCCTGCCGAAAGCCAAGGAACTCAAGCGCATCGCCGAGAAGCTTGTGACTCTGGGCAAGCGCGGCGATTTGCACGCCCGCCGTCAGGCCGCTGCCCGCCTCAAGCAGGACCAGCATGTCGCCAAACTTTTCGAAATCCTCGGCCCGCGCTACAAAGACCGTCAGGGCGGCTATGTCCGCGTTCTGAAAGCCGGTTTCCGCTATGGCGACATGGCCCCGATGGCGATCATCGAATTTGTTGACCGCGATGTCGACGCCAAAGGCGCCGCTGACAAAGCCCGCGTTGCGGAAGAAGAAGCGGCCGAGTTCGGCGAAGAATAAGACCTTTCAAGGTTCTGGTCACGGCCTCGCCATTGGCGGGGCCGTTTTCGTTTGTTCCTGCGCATTGTGCCGTGATCGTTTCCCGTTACATGTTTGAAAATGCGTATTGTTCGCAGGGGTGTATCGTTTTGTAATTACAGGCAAAACAGGTGTTGTTTGGGTTGCATCCAGCCCGAAATGCAACTAAAGGTTGCGCTGGTCAAAAGTGTGTTGTGATGAGTAAGGGTGGCTCGGAATGAAGGATACGTTGGCGATAGGTCAGGGGCAGATGCGATTGTCAGAGCTTGCGCCGGGCGGGTATGCGCTTGGACTGCATATTCGGTTTGGCGCCGCACATCTGATGATGCAGACCTATGATCCGCATTGGACCGAGATTTATGCGGAACGGAACTATACGATGGTCGACCCGACGGTGGTTTGGGGCTTCGGTCATGATGGCCCGACACGTTGGTCTGAAATTGACCTGCCGGATCCGCATGACGTTATCGGTCAGGCGCGTCGTTTTGGGTTGAATTATGGTTGCACGGTTGCTTTTGGGCCGACCGCTTCGCGTAGTATTGGTAGTTTCGCCCGCGGGGACCGGGAATTCAGCGATGCGGAAATGGTGCGTATTCTGGAGATCGTGACGCAATTGCATGAGGAAAGCACGCCTCCCGAGCAATTGACACCGGCGCAGCGGATGGCGCTGCGTCTGGTGGCGAAGGGGTCGCGCCATGCGGAGGCGGCGGCATTGCTCGGCATTTCGGAAAGCGCGTTGAAAGCCCGATTGCGCTCGGCGCGCGAGCGGCTTTTCGTGCGCACGACGGCCGAAGCCATTCAGCGCGCGCAGGAATATCACCTGCTCTGACTGGCATCTGCGGCCCGCGCGCGTTAGAGTTGCCTTATGCCCGATCTGTTTGATATTGCTGGCGCTACGCCCGCGCCCGACACCGCCCCGCGCCCTCTGGCCGACCGTTTGCGCCCGGCGAGTTTGAGCGAGGTGATTGGGCAGGAACAGGTGATCGGCCCCGACGCGCCGCTGAGTGTAATGCTTGCCTCCGGCGCCCTGTCTTCGTTGATTTTCTGGGGGCCGCCCGGCGTTGGCAAGACCACCATTGCCCGGCTTTTGGCACATGAAACCGACCTGCATTTCGTACAGATCAGCGCAATTTTCACCGGCGTGCCGGAGCTGCGCAAAGTGTTTGAAGAGGCGCGGATGCGGCGGCAGAACGGCAAGGGCACTTTGCTGTTCGTTGACGAGATCCACCGCTTCAACAAGGCGCAGCAGGACGGGTTTTTGCCGCATATGGAGGATGGCACCATCCTGCTGGTTGGCGCGACCACGGAAAACCCCAGTTTTGAATTAAATGCTGCGCTTCTGTCGCGGGCGCAGGTTCTGGTGCTGGAACGCCTGTCGCCCGCTGATCTCGAACGCATGGCGCAGCGGGCGGAGCGGGTGTTGGGCGCGGCGCTACCGCTGACCCCCGCCGCCCGCGATGCGCTGATCGAGATGGCCGATGGCGATGGGCGGGCGCTGATCAATCTGATCGAGCAAATCCATGCCTGGAAGCTGATGGACAAAATCGAACCGGAGGTGCTGGCCACCCGTCTGCAACGGCGCGCCGCCAATTATGACAAGTCTGGCGACGGGCATTACAACCTGATTTCCGCCCTGCACAAATCGGTGCGCGGGTCGGACCCGGACGCCGCGCTTTACTGGTTCGCCCGCATGTTGGAAGGCGGCGAAGACCCGCGCTTTCTGGCCCGCCGTCTGACCCGTATGGCGGTCGAAGACATTAGCCTCGCGGACCCGCAGGCCAACGACATCTGCCTCGCCGCGTGGCAAACCTATGAGCGCTTGGGCAGCCCGGAAGGGGAGTTGGCGCTGGCGCAGGCGGTGGTCTATCTCGCGCTGGCCCCGAAATCCAACGCGGTCTATGTCGCTTACAAGGCCGCGCGCAAGGCGGCGAAAAAGACCGGCTCCGCGCCGCCGCCCAAGCATATCCTCAACGCGCCGACCGGACTGATGGAAGCGCAGGGCTACGGCGCCGGCTACACTTATGACCACGACGCCGAAGACGGGTTTTCCGGGCAGAATTACTTCCCGGACGGCATGAAACGCGGGGTGTATTATTTGCCCGTCGAGCGCGGTTTTGAGCGCGAATTGAAGAAGCGGGTCGATTGGTTCGCCGGGCTGCGCGCCAAACGCAACGCCGCGGGCGGGCCGGGAACCGATAAGGGTTCTTGACAATGCCCCCGCGCCCGCGCAGCAAGACGCCATGTTGATGAACCTCTTACAAGTCGCCCTCGGCGGCGCGCTCGGCGCAATGGCGCGATACCTGACCACGACCAGCGTGACGCGGCTCATCGGGCATGGCTTTCCGCTGGGCACGATGGTGGCCAATGTGCTGGGCGGGCTGGCTATGGGCGCGCTGGTGGTGATCCTTGCACACCGGCAGGCCACGCATTTTGCGCCTTTTCTGATCACCGGCCTTCTGGGCGGGTTCACCACCTTTTCCGCCTTTTCGCTCGATGCGGTGACGCTGTTCGAGCGCGGCCAGACCGGCGCGGCGGCGCTGTATGTCGGCGCGTCCGTCGGCTTGTCCATCGCGGCGCTCTGGGCCGGTATGTATCTGACAAGAATGGGATTTTCCGCATGAGCCGGGTTCAGAATATCGAGATTTCCGAGGATGATGCCGGGCAGCGCCTCGACCGATGGTTCCGCCGCACCTTCCCGCATGTCGGGCAGGGGCGGATCGAGAAGATGTGCCGTAAGGGCGAAATCCGGGTCGATGGCGGGCGGGTAAAACCGGCGACGCGGCTGGAGGCGGGGCAGGTGATCCGCATCCCGCCGCTGCCCGATCCCGGCGCGCAACCGGCGCAGGCGCAACCGGCGCGTATCTCGGAGGCGGATGCGAAGATGATGCAGGAGGCGGTGCTGTATCGCGACGAGTACCTGATCGCCATCAACAAGCCGCCGGGCCTGCCGAGTCAGGGCGGCTCGAAGCAGAAACGGCATGTCGACGGGCTGGCCGAGGCGCTGAAATTCGGCTTTGAGGAAAAGCCTCGCCTTGTGCATCGGCTCGACAAAGACACGTCCGGCGTGTTGCTGCTCGCCCGCACCCGCAAGGCGGCGCAGGAGCTGACCGCCGCGTTTCGGCATTGCAATACGCGCAAGATTTACTGGGCCGTGGTGGCGGGTGTGCCGCATCCACGCATGGGCACGGTGAAATGGGGGCTGGTGAAAGCGCCGGGGCATGGCGCGCGCGGCGAGGGGGAGAAGATGCTCTGCGTTCATCCCGCGCGCATTCACGAAGTTGAGGGCGCCAAACGCGCCGTGACGGATTACGCCGTGCTGCAATCGCTGGCGCAGCGCACGGCCTGGGTCGCCATGGTGCCGGTCACTGGCCGCACGCATCAGCTGCGCGCTCATATCGCCGAGATGGGCCATCCGATCATTGGGGATGGTAAATATGGCGGCTCCGGGCAGGATAATCTGGGCGATGGTTGGGGCGCGATGCTGGGCGGGGAAATCTCGCGCAAACTGCACTTGCATGCGCGTACAATCCGTTTTGAACATCCGTTTACCAAGCGCCCGTTAACCATTACTGCCCCCCTGCCGGACCACATGCGCCGCACTTGGGACACGCTCGGATTTGACGAAAAAGACGCGCCGCTGGACCCGTTCGAGGACACAGTATGAGAGACCTGAAACTGGTGTTGTTCGATGTCGATGGCACCCTGCTCGACAGCCAGAATTTCATCATTCAAGCGGTGCGGAATTGTTTTGTTAGCATGGGGCGCGCCGTGCCTAAACGCGCGGATATACGGGCGATTGTCGGGCTTTCGCTGGAAGCGGCGATGGCGCAGTTGGCGCCGGATTTGACGGGCGCGCAGAACACTGAGGCGGCGCGGGCGCTGAAAGAGAGCTTCCTTTCTCTGCGCGCGAAAACCGGCGGGGAGGCGTCGATGCCGACCTATCCGGGCACGCGCGAAATGCTCGATCGGCTCGGGGCAGTGGATGAAATTTTCCTTGGAATTGCAACGAATAAGGCGCGGCTTGGGGTGGATCATTTTCTGGAGTCGCATGGCCTGACCGGGCGGTTTCACACCATTCAGACCGTTGACAACCACCCCGGCAAACCGCACCCGGCGATGGCCGAAGCTGCGTTGTCGGAGTTGGGTATCGACAAGCGTAATGCGGTGTTGGTGGGCGATACGACCTTTGACATGCAGTTGGCGCATAATGCCGGGATCGGGGCGATTGGTGTCGATTGGGGCTACCACACGGCGGCGGATTTGCGCGAGGCGGGTGCGTCGCATGTATTAACCAGTTTTGCCGGGTTGGACGCGGTGTTGGACGAAATTTGGGGGACGGTATGAGCGCGTGGCAAGTACGGAAATTCTGGCAGGAAACCGGGGTTGAGGCGCGGGGCAGGGGCTTTGGTGTGACGCTGGATGGCCGCCCCTTGCGCACGCCGGCCAAGGCGTATCTGGTGGTGCCGAGCGAGGGTTTGGCGCGGGCGGTTGCGGCGGAATGGGACGCGGTTGAAGAGGTCATTCAGCCGGAGAAAATGCCGGTCACGCGTTTGGTTAACGTGGCGCTGGACAAGGTCGCGGCGACGCATGGCGACGTGACCGACATGCTGGCGGAATATGGCGACGCGGACCTGACCTGTTATCGCGCCACCGACCCGGCGGGGCTGGTCGCGCGGCAGGCGGAGGTCTGGGATCCCTTCCTCGATTGGGCGGCGGAAACGTTGGGCGCGCGGCTGGTCCCGGTCGCGGGTGTGATGCATCAGCCGCAATCGCCGGAAGCATTGGCCCGGCTGCGCACCGCGATTGCCGAGTTGGACGCCCTGCGCCTCGCGGCGTTTCACGAATTGGTAACCCTGTCCGGCTCGCTGGTTCTTGCCTTCGCCACGCTGCGCGGCCATGCCAGCGCCGAAGAGGCATGGAACGCGGCGCGGGTCGACGAGGATTGGCAAATTGCACAATGGGGTGAGGATGAAGAGGCGATGGAGCAGGCGGCGCGCAAGCGAGCGGATTTTCTGCGCGCGGCGCGGGTTCTGGCCCTGCTTGACGGGGCGGAATAATCGTCGGTTTCCGCCCTTTCCGCCTTGACCATCGCCACGGAACCTGACCAAATTCACCGGGAAGGCCGGGTGTGTGCAGCCGGATGGATTGGTTAAGAGTTTTGGGGTAATTTGTTTGAAATTGGCGCGAAATTGCGCAGTCGAATGAGGTAACGATGCGGAACACGATCTTGCTTGGCGCTGTTTTGGCGGCAGGGATGGGCGGCGCAGCAGCGGCGTCCACGCTGGAGGATGTCCGCGCGCGCGGCACGTTGCTTTGCGGCGTCAATTCCGGCCTGTTTGGTTTTGCAACTCAGGACGCCAACGACCATTGGAGCGGCTTTGATGTCGCGTTGTGCAGGGCCGTGGCGGCGGCGGTGTTGGGCGACAGCAACAAGGTCGAATTCGTGCCCACAAAACCCACAACCCGCTTTACCGCTTTGGCGGCGGGGGATGTGGACCTTCTGGCGCGCAACACGACCTGGACCTTTGGGCATGATGTGGGCGAAAAGGTCGATTTCGTCGGTGTGTCTTACTATGACGGGCAAGCGTTTCTGGCGCGCAAGCAACTCGGCGTTTCGTCGGTGAAGGAGCTTGAGGGGGTTTCGGTCTGCTTCCAGTCCGGGACGACTAACGAGCTGAATTTGCAGGATTATTTTCAGGCAAATGAAATGTCTTACACGCCGGTTCCGGTGGAGGACAGCGCAGAGGCGCGGCAGAAATACCTCGATGGCGCCTGCGATGTATATACGTCTGACGCCTCCGGAATTTCGGCCATTCGTGCCACGTTTGAAAACCCGGACGATCATGTGATCCTGCCGGAAATCATTTCCAAAGAGCCGCTCGGGCCGCTGGTTCGGCATGGCGATAACCGCTGGGGCGACCTTGTGCGGTGGGTGCTGAATGCGTTGATTGTGGCGGAAGAAATGGGTGTCACCTCGGCCAATGTAGAAGAGCTTTCGGCGGGCACCAATGACCCGGAAGTGAACCGCTTGCTCGGGGTTGAGGGCGAGTTTGGGGCCATGCTCGGGTTGGATGCGGATTGGGCCAAACGCGCCATTCAGGCTGGGGGAAATTACGGTGAAATCTTCGCGCGTAACATTGGTGAAGACACGCCGGTCGGGCTTGCGCGGGGGCTGAATGGCCAGTGGCGCGATGGCGGATTATTATTCGCGCCGCCGTTCCGTTAACGCTATCAAAAGTTAAGAAATCAGATCGCGCGGCACGATGAAGTTGTGCAGTTTTCCGCTTTGCCATTGGATTTCAGACCAGCTTTCGGCCTTGAAATCAATGACACTGGTGGCGCAAGTCGGGTAGTGCCTAAAGCGCGGGTCCGATGGCGGGTTGCTTACGAGGGCGTTGGCCAAGGCGCCGCAACCGGGATTGTGCGCGATTAGCAGGACGCAGTTTGCGCGGGCGTCGTGTAATATTGAGAGCATTTGTTCCGGGGAGGCGTGATACAGGCCGCGTTTGAATTGGACCGGGACGGGTTTGGGCAATTCGCGGCAAATGCGCTCGAAGGTTTCGGCGGTGCGGGCTGCGCTGGAAACCAGAGCTTCTTCCGGCTGGTAGCCATGCGCTGCGAGCCATTGTCCGATGGCGCGAGCGGAGGCGCGGCCACGGTGGTTCAAGACCCGGTCATGATCGGCCAGTCCCGGATTGTCCCAGGCAGATTTGGCGTGGCGGGTCAGGATCAGGCGCATGTCAGGCCTCGCGCAACATGGAGCCCGCGCCGTGGTCGGTGAACAATTCCAACAGGCAGGCATTCGGCACCCGGCCATCGAGGATGACCACGGCGCGAACCCCGTCCTCAATCGCCGCAAGTGCGGTTTCGGTTTTTGGGATCATGCCGCCAGCGATGGTGCCGTCGGCGATGAAGTCGCGGATTTGCGATGTGGTCAGTTCGGTCAGCACTTCGCCTTGCGCGTTCTTGACCCCCTCGACATCGGTCAACAGCAACAGCCGGTCCGCTCGCAACGCGCCCGCAACCGCACCCGCAGCGGTGTCGCCGTTGATGTTAAAGGTCTCGCCGCCCGCGCCCGCGCCGATGGGGGCGATGACCGGGATGATTTCGGCCTCGAAGAGCTTGGTTAACACGGTCGTGTCGACCGCTGACGGGGTGCCGACAAAGCCTAATTTTGGGTTGGTCTGTTGGCAGGTCATCAGGTTGGCGTCCTTGCCGGTCAGGCCAACCGCGCGCCCGCCTTCGGCATTGATGGCCTGCACGATGCGCTTGTTAACCCGGCCCGCCAGCACCATTTCGACGACCTCGATCGTTGCGTCATCGGTGACACGTTTGCCGTCGACCCAGTCGCTTTTCACGCCCAGCCGGGCCAGCATGTCGTTGATCATCGGCCCGCCGCCATGCACCACGACCGGGTTCACCCCGACCTGACGCATCAGCACGATATCGCGGGCAAAGCTGGCCATCGCCGCGTCGTCGCCCATCGCGTTGCCGCCGAATTTGATCACCACGGTCGCGCCCTCGTAGCGCTGCAAATAGGGCAGGGCTTCGTTCAAAGTGCGGGCGGTGGCGATCCAGTCTTTATGCATGTTCTGCTTTCTCATGTCGGTTAATCCAGTCCGGCGATGATGGCGCGCAGGGTTTTGATGCCGGTGCCTTTCTCGGAAGAGGTCACGACGAGTTCGGGATAGGCGGCGGGGTGTTTGGACAGGGCTTTGCGTACCTGCGCCAACACTTTTTCGCGCTCTTTTTCTTTGATTTTGTCGACCTTGGTTAACACGGTCTGGAAGGTCACGGCGGAGCGGTCGAGCAGGGTCATGATTTCTTCATCGACTGGTTTGATGCCGTGTCGACTGTCGATCAATACGAAAGCGCGGCGCAGGCTGGCGCGACCGGAAAGGTAGGCTTTGAGCAGGCGTTGCCATTTTTCTACCACCGGCACCGGGGCATTGGCGAAGCCGTATCCGGGGAGGTCGACGAGGTAGGGGCCTTGGGTGGTGAAGAAGTTGATCTCCTGCGTCCGGCCGGGGGTGTTCGACGCGCGCGCCAGCGCCTTCCGGCCGGTTAGGGCGTTGATAAGGCTTGATTTTCCGACGTTGGAGCGTCCGGCAAAGCAGACTTCCAAGCGGTCGGCTTCGGGCATGCCGTCCATCGCGACCACGCCTTTGAGGAAGTTGGTTTCGCCCGCGAACAAGAGGCGCCCCCGTTCCAGCGCGTCGGCATCCGGGATTTCGGCGATGGGGAAGGCCAGGTCTGTCATGTCATAATCTCCACCCGGTCGCCGGGCTCAATGCTGCCGGGTTTTGTTACCACAGCATGTATGCCCATTTCCATATGCCCGAAACTTTTCAGGGCTTTCAGGGTTTCGGCATCGCGCTCGCCGGTGTGGATGTTGGCTTCGGTGGCGCGGCAGCGGGTGATTTCCTTGCGAATCCAGAATTCGGCGCTGCCGATACGGATATTTTTGTCGACAAGGCTTTGTTCCTGCCAAGGTTCCCAACCGTCGACCAGCAGGTTGCCGCGCCAGCGCAGCGGGGACAACTTTTGGTCCAGCGCCTTTTCGATGGTGCGGTGGCTGGCAAGGTTAATCAGCGAGAGGGATACGGTGCTGCTATCGGTCATGGCATTTTCGGCGCGGTAGATCGCGACGGGGTTGGGCTTGCCGATGGCGACCAGCGGGTGGACCCAGTCGATCAACCGCTCTGCGTCCTGCGGATTGTCCGGGTTGCCGATGAAGTCTCCGCGCGTTGGGTGGTGCAGGTGGACCGTTCCATCTTCGGTGAGTTCAGCCGTAATGGCCTGCAAGGCGGGGCTGCTTGCGGCACGAATAAAGTTGTTGCAGGGCAGCCAGGGTTCTTTGGCTTTGGCCCGGCGGTGCGCGACGGCCCAGAGGCGGTCTCCGGGGATGCCGCGTCCTTTGGTCAGGGTTGCGCTGGCCATGCGTTCACGGCCAAGCGCTTTGATTGGGTGGCGCCAGATTTCTTGCAGCGTCCCGGTCATTTCTCCGAAGACTTTTTGCGCCGGAAGCTCTTGGTTATGTTGCCAAAAACGTCTGGTTTATGGCCGTGGCTGCGCATGATCGTGTATTGCTGGATGAAGGTCAGCGTGTTGTTCGCGATCCAGTACAGCACGAGGCCAGAGGCGAAACGGCCCAGCATGAACATGAACACCCAGGGCATCCAGGCCATGATCATGGCTTGGGTTTCGTCGGTGGGAGCCGGGTTCAGTTTTTGTTGCAGCCACATGGAAATACCGAGCAAGATCGGCAGGATTCCGAGAGAGAAGAATGCGAGCCAACTATCGGCGGTCGGGGCTGCGTAAGGCAGTAGGCCAAAGAGGTTAAGCACCGAGCTGGGATCCGGGGCGGAGAGGTCTTTGAGCCAGCCGAACCACGGTTGATGGCGCAGTTCGAGCGTGACGAAGATCACTTTATAGAGCGAGAACCAGATCGGGATTTGTAACAGGATCGGTAGGCAGCCGGAGGCTGGGTTAACCTTCTCGCGCTTGTACAGTTCCATGATTTCTTGTTGTTGGCGTTGCCGGTCATCGCCGACACGCTCACGAATCGCTTCCATTTCAGGCTGCAATTCGCGCATTCGGGCCATGGATACATAGGAGCGATAGGCCAGCGGCAAAAGCACCATTTTCACGATCACGGTCAGGCCGAGAATTGCCCAGCCCATGTTGCCGATCATCTTGTTGAGATAATGCAGGGTGGCGAACATCGGCTTGGTGATGAAGAAGAACATGCCCCAGTCGATGGAGTCGATAAAGTGGTAAATGCCGTCATTTTTCTCGTAATTTCGGATGGTTTCCCAGTCCTTGGCGCCGGCGAAAAGCATGGTCGAAACGCTGGCGCTGGCGCCTGCGGCGACTTCCATTGTCGGCATACGGATTTCGGCCTGATAAATGTCTGCGCCTTCGACGTATTTTGCCACGGAGGTGAATTTTGCGCCGGGTTGGGGGATTAGGGTGGTCATCCAGTAATGATCGGTGAAGCCGATCCAGCCGTTTTCTTCTACGTTGAGGATTTCGGCGTGGGCGGCTTCGCGTTCATCGAGTTTCAGGTCGCGTAGGTCGTCGTAATCTACTTCGCCCAGTTCGTTGTCGGTTTGGCGGATCAGGCCTTCGTGAAGGATAAAGAAGCCGCGCAGGTTTGACGGTTCGCCGTGGCGGGCGATGACGCCGTAGGGCGCGAGGCGCTGGGCGTTGGGGCCGGTGTTTTCGACGCGCTGGGTGATGTTGAACATGAAGTTTTCATCCACCGAGATTTCGCGGGTGAAGGTCATGCCTTTGGTGTTGGTCCAGCGCAGGGTGATCGGCGTGGAGGGCGTGAGTTTTTCGCCGGAAACGAGTTCCCAATGGGTGCTGGCGCCGGGCATGTCGGTCAGTTGCAGGTTGCCGCCGGGGGCCCAGCCATAGAGAGCATAATACGCATCGTTGGTGCCGGTTGGGGTCAACAGCACTACGGTGTCACTGTCGGGAGAAATGGTTTCGCGGTAGGCTTTCAGGTGCAGATCGTCGATGCGACCGCCGATCAGGGCAATGGAGCCGGAAAGCTGTGGTGTATCAATTTCGATACGCGGAGCTTCCTTCAGCAATGCTGCAGTGTCGGTGCTTTGGGCCGGCTCGGTGTTGCTTACGAGCGGGGCGATGGCGGCACCGGCCACGACGTTGGCCTCTGCGGGCGCCTGCGTTTCAGCGGTTGGCGCCTGTGGCGTAACCTCCGCGGGCGGGAACAGAATTGTCCAAACGGTAATTACGGCGAAGCTCAAAACAGCCGCATAGAGCAGGTTGCGATTTTGGTTTTCCATGGGTGCCAATACGTCGGTTTCAGTCACGCTGGTTCAACAGGGCGGCGGACGAAAGGTCAAGCGGTTTTAGGAAAAGGCTGGCCCTGGAAAGGGAAACTAACCGATTTGGCGGGGAAAAACCTCCGTTTGTTGCAGGCTTTCGGCATGTGCGGCGATCCATTGGGTAGTTTTCTCGAAAGGCATGGGTTTGGCGATGGAGTAGCCTTGCACATGGCCGCAACCCAATTGCGCGAGCATGGAATGTTCACCTTCGCTCTCGACGCCTTCACCGAGCGTTTCCAGACCCAGTCGTTCTGCCATGCTTTGAATGGCGGCGACCATGTTTTGCTGATCCCGGTCGGTATCTACATGGGTAACGAAAGAGCGGTCGATCTTGATGCGGTTGACTTTGAAGCGGCGGATATTGCCGATGGAGGCGTGGCCGGTGCCGAAATCGTCAAGGTCGATGGTGCAACCCATTTGTGACAGGGCGGCGACGTTGCGGCAGGTGACGTCGTCTTCGGACTGGGCAACCACATCTTCCAGCACTTCAACGGTCAGTCGGTTGGGGGCGATGTCGAAGCGGTCCAGTTCCCACTTGATTTTTTCATGCAGTTTCGGGTTTTGCAGTTCGGCGGGGGAAAAGTTTACCGCCACATTGGGTACGGACAGCCCGGCGCGGTCCCATTCGCGGATAGCAGTCAGGGCGTGGAACAGAATTACCTCTCCCAGCCGTTCGGACAGGCCACCGCGCTCAATCGTCGGCAGGAAGGCGCCGGGGGCGATCATGCCTTTGGTCGGATGATGCCAGCGGGCGAGGGCTTCGAAGCCGGTGAGCTCGCCGGTATCGGTGGAGATCTGCGGTTGGAACCACGGGCGGATTTCGCCGTTTTCCAGCGCATTGGATATTTCCAGCGCAATTTCGCTGGGTAGGGCAGGGCGCGGACGCATACCACGGGAAAAAGCGCGAATCGAATTGGGGCCGGATTTATGGGCTTCGTTCAGGGCGCTTTCTGCGGCGCCCAGCAGCGCTTCGCCGGTTTGATCGTCGACCCGATTCGGCAGGGCGAAGCCAACCGACGCGGTGAACAGCAGTTTCGTGCCTTCCAGTGCGACGGGCTCGCTGATCGCTTCCTGCAAGCGGGCAGAAAGCTGGATCATGGTTTCCAGATCGACCCGGCGGGTTTTGTTGATCGCCAGCCCGAAGGTGCCGGGCGCGATTTGCACCAGCACGTCTTCTTCGCGCATGGCGGCTTTGAGGCGGTCGGCACAGCTGCGTTCAATCCTCTCGCTTGCTTCGCGGCCATATTGCGCTTCCAGAGTGTCGAAATCGTCGATGGCCAGAATCAGGCAGACCTGTTGCTCCAGATCTTCGTTCGCCGGATCCATGCAGGTATCCAGATGGCGGATCAGGCTGCCGCGCCCAGGCAGGCCGGAGACCGAATCGCGTCGATCCCTGCGCGCCGCGCGCCGCGTCGTCAGGCCGATCAGGGCGATGAGGGTTGGCAGGGCAATGGCAGCGCCCAACAACGCCTCTTCGCCGCCCAACCAGAATGAAATCAACATGATAGCAGGCAAAAGCGCGGCCAGATGCGGGGTCAGAACTGCGCGCCGCGCGCTTTTGAGAAGCCTGTTTTTACTCATACCAGTTTTCAAGGCCATGCGCCTTCCCTCCAAATGGGCGGAACTACCCGATCTGGGATGAGTCTTAACCCCAAGAAGTCAACCGGAGGTTAATATGACAGGAAAAATTGTAACGGTCTTGAAATTATTTTTTCTGCAAGGCCAATCCGGCGAAGTCAAACAGGTCAGAATCAAGCAAATGCGAGGGGCGTGTGTTGGTTAATGCCTTGAAAATTTTCTGTCGCCGTCCCGGTGCGTTTTTCTCCCATTGGTCCAGCATCGCCTTGATTTGTTGGCGTTGCAGCCCGTCTTGTGAGCCGCAGAGGTCGCAGGGAATGATCGGATATTGCATGGCGGTAGCGAATTTTTCGCAATCGGCTTCGGCGACGAAAGCCAGTGGGCGGTAAACGAACAAATCGCCCTCTTCATTGACCAGTTTGGGCGGCATGGTGGCCATGCGGGAGCCGTGAAACAGGTTCATGAAGAAGGTTTCGAGGATGTCATCGCGGTGATGGCCCAGCACGACGGCGGTGCAGCTTTCCTCGCGGGCGATTCGGTACAGGTTGCCGCGCCGCAGCCTCGAGCAGAGCGAACAATAGGTGCGGCCTTCGGGCACTTTATCCATGACGATGGAATAGGTGTCTTGATATTCGATGCGGTGCGGCACCCCCATATCTTCAAGGAATTTCGGCAGCACGGTGGCCGGAAAACCGGGTTGGCCCTGATCGAGATTTACCGCCAGCAGCTCCACTGGCAGCAACCCGCGCCATTTCAGCTCATAAAGAACGGCGAGCAGGGTGTAGCTGTCCTTGCCGCCGGACAGGGCGATCATCCATTTGCCGCCCGGTTCGATCATGCCGAACTGGTCGATGGCCTCGCGGACATTACGCACCACCCGCTTGCGGAGTTTCTTGAACTCGGCGGTGGAGGGGGCGCCTGCGAGCAGGGGGTGGATGGCGTCGGTTTCTTCAAGCATGGGGCGATGTAGCGGGAAGTGTTGGGGGCGTCTAGGGCTGGTTTTTGCGCGCGTCATACTCTGGATCGGCGCCGGGGACGGGGTCGTAGCCGGAGCCGCCGAGGGGGTGGCAGGAGAAGATGCGGCGCGCGGCGAGGTAACCGCCCTTGAAGGCGCCGTGGCGTTCGAGGGCTTCGAGCGTATAGGCCGAGCAGGTTGGTTGGTAGCGGCAATTATGGCCAACCCACGGGCTCCAGACGGCGCGGTAAAGGCGCACGGGCAGGGAGAGGATCCACGCGGCGGGGGTCATGCCTTCTTGCCCCGTTTGTCGCTGTGAATGCGGCGCAGGGCGCGGGTGAGGTCGGCGCGCAACTCAGTGAAATCGCGGTTGGCGGTGGCGTCGCGGCGGGCGACCAGAACGTAATCCCAGCCGGGTCGGCCATGCACTGGCAGCTCCATACGGGCAATTTCGCGCAGCCGCCGCTTGGCCCGGTTGCGCGCCACCGCATTGCCGACCTTTTTCGAGGCGGTGAAACCGATGCGAATCGTCCCGTTCGCTTCGCGTCGCCGTGCCTGCAACAAAAACGCCGGGGCTGCCTGTTTGCGCGCACGGGCGCAGGCGAGGAATTCGGCGCGTTTTTTCAGCACTTCAAGGGCAGGGCGCGGACAAACGGAAGCCGCCGGGGGCTGTGCCGCAGCCTGACCCAACGGGTCTTTCGCGGGAGCCTCCGGCGGCGTCATTGCATTTCCCCGGGCGTTTTCCTGAAGCTGACGCTTACGCGCTCAGCGACTTGCGGCCACGGGCGCGGCGCGCGTTCAGGATTTTGCGGCCGGCTTTGGTTGCCATGCGCGCGCGGAAACCGTGGCGACGCTTGCGCACCAGGTTCGACGGTTGAAAAGTGCGTTTCATGTCCGCTCTCCGTGTCTTCTTTTCAGGGCACCCTGCGGCGCCGTTGCCACCGACCAACCCCTCGCGGGATTCGCGGCCAAGTATTCGAAGCCCGGTCTATAGGGGGCGAATGGCGGGCTGTCAAACGATTGAGGGGCATTCTACCATAAATAACGTGCTTTTTTGCCCGTGACGTGAGAAGGAGCGGCGGTGCAATGAGAGGCCAGACCATGAAAGAGACCATCCGCCGCAACCTCCCCTTCGCCGCGATTCTTCTCTGCGCGGGGCTGGGCTTTGTCTTTCTGCGCGACGTATTGAGCTTTCAGGCACTGGCGGCGCGGCGGGAAGATATCCTTGCCTTTCGGGATGCGCATTACGCCCTGACGGCGCTGGGCTTCATCGCGATTTACACCGCGATTGTGGCCCTGTCGCTGCCCGGCGCGGCCATTGCCTCCATCGCCGGGGGGATGCTTTTTGGCCTGTTTCCGGGCACGCCGTTCAACCTGATCGCGGCGACGCTAGGGGCGGTGCTGATTTTCCTTGCGGCGCGCTCGGGGTTCGGGGCGCGGCTGTCGGCGAAGATCGACGCCACCGACGGCAAGGTCGCGCGGCTCAAATCGGGCATTGAGGACAATCAGTGGTCGGTTCTGTTCATCATGCGGCTGGTGCCGGTGGTGCCGTTTTTCGTGGCCAATGTGATCCCGGCGCTGCTCAACGTGCCCCTGCGCCGCTTTGTGATCACCACCGCGCTGGGCATCATTCCCGGCGCGTTCGTGTATACCTCGGTCGGCGCGGGGATTGGCGAGGTGATCGCGGCGGGGGAGGAGCCGAATTTGGGGGTGATTTTCGAGCCACATATTCTGTTGCCGATCCTCGGCCTTGCGGCACTGGCTGCGCTGCCTATGGTGTTGAAAGCAATCAAGGGTGTCAGGGGCGCGGTATGATTAAGGTAGATGTTTGTGTGATTGGCGCCGGGTCTGGCGGCTTGTCGGTTGCGGCGGGGGCGGTGCAGATGGGGGCCAGCGTGGCGCTTATCGAGGCGGACAAGATGGGGGGTGACTGCCTCAATACCGGCTGCGTGCCCTCCAAGGCGCTGCTCTATGGTGCGGCGAAGGGGATGGGCTGGGACGCGGCACATGCCCATATGCGCGAGGTGATTGCGCAGATTGAGCCGCATGACAGTCAGGAACGCTTCGAGGAACTGGGCGTGCAGGTGTTTCGCGGTTTCGGGCGCTTTACTGCGCTGCGCGAACTGGAAGTCAACGGCGAGAAAATCCGCGCCCGCCGCTTCGTTATCGCCACCGGCTCGCGCCCGTTGGTGCCGGATGTGCCGGGGATGGACGAGGTTGGGGCGCTGACCAATGAGACCATCTTTGATCTTAAGGAAAAACCCGCCCATCTGCTGATCCTTGGCGGCGGTCCCATCGGTATGGAAATGGCCTTTGCGCATAACCGGATGGGATCGCAGGTGACGGTGGTCGAGGCGGCGCGGGCCTTGGGGCGCGAGGATGCGGAGGCGGCGGAACTGGTACTTGATCGTGCCCGCGCCGAAGGCATTACCATCGCGGAGGGGGCCGAGGCGGTCCGGCTGCGCAAACAGGCGGGCGAGATCGAGCTGACCACCAGCGACGGGCGCAATTTCACCGGCTCGCACCTCTTGGTCGCGGTCGGACGCAAGCCGAATGTGGACGGGCTGGGGCTGGATGCGGCGGGGGTGTTGCTGGAAGGCGGGGCGATCCGGGTCAATGCCGGGCTGCGCACCAGCAATCGGCGCATCTACGCCATCGGCGACGTCAATGGCGGGCCGCAATTCACCCATGCGGCGGGCTATCAGGCCGGGGTAATTATCCGCTCCATGCTCTTTGCCCTGCCCGCGAAGGCGCGCACCGATCACATCCCGCGCGCCATCTATACTGATCCCGAATTGGCGCAAATCGGTTCGACGGAGGCGGAGGCGCGCGCAGAACATGGCGACAAGCTGGAGGTGGTGCGGTTTGGCTATGCAGGCAATGACCGCGCCATCGCCACCGAGCGCACCCCCGGCTTCATCAAGGTAATGGTGCTGAAAGGCCGCCCCATCGGCGCGACCATCGTTGGCGACAGCGCAGGCGAGTATATCGGCCTTTGGTCCCTTGCCATTGCCAGCAAGCTGAAGATGAGCGCCATTGCGGGCATGGTTGTGCCCTATCCGACCCTGTCCGAGATCAACAAACGCGCCGCCGGTGCCTATTTTTCTCCGCGTTTATTTGATAATCCTCGGGTGAAACGGGCGGTGCGGCTGATCGCGCGGCTTGTGCCCTGAGACTGCCCTGACCGGAGGCGCCATGTTCAACACGCTATCGGGCCGGTTTTTGCTCCTGACCTGCGTCTTCGTCCTGCTGGCGGAGGTGCTGATTCTGGTGCCCTCGGTGGCGCGGTTTCGCGAGGATTACCTGATGGCGCGGCTGGAGCGGGCGCAGATCGCCTCGCTGAGCCTGTTGGCGGACGACATGCTGACCCCGGAACTGGAAGCGGAATTGTTGCGCAACGCGGAGGTTTACAACGTGGTGCTGCGCCGCGATGCGCGCCGCGAACTCGTACTGTCCTCGCCAGTGCCCGCGCCGGTCTCCGCCACCTTTGACTTGCGCAGGACCGGCCCCTGGGAGCGGATCCGCGACGCGCTGGACTGTCTTTTTTCGCCGGAAATGACGGTGATCCGGGTGATCGGCGAGCCGGTTTTGGAAGGGGGGCTGGCGATTGAAATTACCCTGCCGGGCGCGCCGTTGCGCGCGGCCATGCTGGCTTATGGCGGGCGGGTGTTTGCCTTGTCGCTGATCATTTCCGTCATCGCTGCGGCCTTGCTTTACCTCGCCGTGCGCCGCCTGATGGTGCGCCCGATTGCCGGGGTGGTGCGCGCCATGAGTCGCTTTGCCGCCGCGCCGGAAGATGCGCGCCGCGTGGTGGAGCCGGGCGCGCGGGTGGCGGAAATAAGGGCTGCGGAAGAGGCGTTGCACGATATGCAGACCGAACTGGCGCAGGCGCTGAAACAGAAGCAACGTCTGGCGCAGGTCGGCGCGTCGGTCGCCCGGATCAGCCACGATCTGCGCAATATCTTAACCACGGCCCAACTTTTCGCCGACCGCATGGAGATGTCCGACGATCCGGCGGTGCAACGTGCCGCGCCCAAGCTGATCCGCTCCATCGACCGGGCGGTGAATCTGTGCGAAAGCACCCTGTCTTTCGGGCGGGCCGAGGAACCCGCCCCGCGCCTGACGATGGTGCCGCTGGCGGAGGTGGTGGGCGAGGTGTTGGAGAGCGAGCGGCTCGCGGCGGGGCCGGCGGAGATCACTTTCAATGCCGACCTGCCCGCAGGCTACACCCTGCGCGCCGATCCCGAACAGCTCGACCGCATCCTGCGCAACCTCGTGCGCAACGCCCGGCAGGCCATCACCGCCAGCGGTGCGCCCGGCATCATCCGCATCCGCGCGGAGGAAAGCGAGACTGAATGGCAGCTTTTCGTCACCGATACCGGACCCGGCTTGCCGCAAAAGGCGCAAGACCTGCTGTTTCAACCGTTCGCCGCGACGGGACGTAAGGGCGGCACCGGCCTTGGCCTCGCCATCGCTGCCGACCTGACGCGCGGCCATAACGGACGTCTGGAGCTACTGCACACCGACCCCAACGGCACAACCTTCCGCGTTTCGCTGCCGAAGGGGTTCGATATCATCCCCGATGGGGGCGGGCGAAGCCCATGATGTCGAAAGCCTGATCGAGAATCGGGTCGGCGATGGTGCGGGCGCGTTCGGAACCGCGCGTGAGGATGGCGTCGATCTCGTCGGGCGCGTCCATCAGCCGGGCCATTTCCGCCGAAATCGGCGCCAGTTTTTCCACCGCCAGCTCCGCCAGCGCCGGTTTGAACACGCCCCAGCCCGCGCCGCCAAATTCACGGATCACCGCTTCGGCGCTCTGATCCGACAGGGCGGCGTAAATGTCGACGAGGTTCTTCGCCTCGGGCCGGTCTTTCAGGCCTTCCAGTTCCGAAGGCAGCGCCTCCGGGTCCGTCTTTGCCTTTTTGAACTTCTTGGCGATCAGGTCCGCCCCGTCCGTCATGTTGATGCGTTCCATGTCGCTTTCGCCGGACTTCGACATCTTTTTCGACCCGTCCCGCAGGTTCATCACCCGCGCCGCTTCCCCCTTGATCACCGGTTCCGGCATGGGGAAGAAGTTGGTCTTGTAATCGTGGTTGAACTTGGCGGCGATGTCGCGGGTCAGCTCAACATGCTGCTTCTGATCATCGCCCACGGGCACCAGCGTGCCGTGATAGGCGAGGATGTCGGCGGCCATCAGGGCGGGGTAGGCGTAAAGCCCGAGCGAGACCTTTTCCGCGTTCTTGCCCGCTTTGTCCTTGAACTGCGTCATGCGGTTCATCCAGCCGACACGGGCCACACAGCTCAGGAGCCAGCCCAACTCCGCATGGGCCGTGACCTGCGACTGGTTGAACAGGATCGAGCGTTCCGGGTCGATGCCCGAAGCGATGAAGCCCGCCGCGACTTCGCGCGTGGCGGCGCGCAGCTCCGCCGGATCCTGCCAGACGGTGACCGCGTGCAGATCGACCACGCAATAGAGAGTGTCCATTTCCGACGTCTGCATGGCGACGAAATTCTTGATCGCGCCAAGGTAATTGCCGAGGGTCAGTCCGCCGGAGGGTTTGATTCCGGAGAACACGCGCGGGGGGAAGGTCTTGTCTGCCATTTTCGGCTCCGTTTCGGCTGTGGCTGGATTTCCGGTCCCGGCTGGCTTACTTGTTGGCGCAAAATGCGTCAACTGGCGGCAAGAAGGAATGTTTCATGAAGCGTATTGATCCGAACCAGTTTCCCCTCGATCACGACGCCCCGCCGGTCAATCCGTTGCCGGTTTCGGTGGTCGTCATTGCGGGCGCGATGTTTCTGATCGAATTGGTGCTGACGGCGGGCGCCTCCGGGCTGTTTGGCGGGCCGGGGGCGGTTGGCTGGCGGCTGGCGGCGATGGAGCAGTTCGGCTTTTACGAGCCGCTGTTTAGCTGGATGGCGGAGACCGGCACGCTGAAGCCGGAATATCTCATGCGGCTGGTGACCTATCCTTTCGTGCATCCGACCTTCACCTCCGCCGTCTTCGCTGCGGTTTTCGTGCTGGCGCTGGGCAAGATGGTGGGCGAGCAGCTTGGGGAGGTTGCGGTTCTGGTGGTGTTTTTCGGCGCGACGGTGTTCGGGGCGCTGGGCTATTGGGCGATCTGGGACACGCGGTTGATGCTGATTGGCGGGTTTCCCGGCGCTTACGGGCTGATCGGCGGCTTCACCTTCCTGCTCTGGAGCGGGCGGGTCGGCCATGCCAGCGGGTTGCAGGCCTTTACCCTGATTGCCTTCCTGATGGGGCTGCAACTGCTGTTTGGCCTGCTTTTTGGCGGCTCGATTACATGGGTGGCGGAACTGGTCGGGTTCATCGCCGGTTTTGCCCTCGCCGCGCTGATGACGCCCGGCGCGCGGATGCTGATTCTGGATCGGTTGCGGCGGCGTTAACCCCGCTTCATCGCCGCTTTCAGCTCACGCAGGGTGAACGCTCCGAGCAGGTGGCCGGCGGCGTAGTAGAAGGCGCAGCCTGCGACGATCAGCACTGCCAGCGCCCCGCCTTTCCACAGCCCGCCCGCCGCGAAGAAGCTTTGCAGCGGGAAAGACAGCACCCAGACGAACACCCCCATCGCCCAGGACGCGATCAGGATGCGCCAGATGCGGGACCAGAAACGGCGGTCAAAGCGGGTGGTTTCGCCCATGCGATAGGTGCCGATCCACAGGCCAACCACCATGGCCCAGATAGATATCGTGGTGCCGATCGGGGCGGCAATATAGCCGAGATAGGGCATCAGGCCGATAGCGAAAACCGCGTTCACCACCATCGACATCAGGGCAAAATAGAACGGAGTCTTGGTGTTTTCGCGCGCGTAATAGGCTGGTTGCAGCACCTTGAACAGGACGAAGGCGGGCAGCCCCCAGGCGTAGATTTGCAGGGCCAGGGCGGTGTGCGCGGTTTCGTCCGGGCCGAAGGCGCCGCGCTGGAACAGACCGGCGACCAGCGGCATGGCAACCGCGATACAGGCGGCGGCGGCGGGCAGGGTCAGGGCCATGGCCATTTCCCCGGCCCGCGACATGGCTTCGCGTGATCCGGCGTGATCCTCGGCCTTCAGGCGGCGCGAAAGCTCGGGCAACAGCACCACGCCGATGGCGATGCCGACCACGCCGAGGGGCAGCTGGTAAATCCGGTCTGCATAGTTGATCCACGCAACTGCGCCTTCGGTGGCGGAGGCGACCTGCCGCCCGACCAGCAGGTTAACCTGCAACACCCCGCCGGACAGGGCGGCGGGGGCGGCGATGATGGCAAGGCGTTTCAGCTCCGGCGTCATGCGCGGCAGGCGGGGGATCAGCCGGTAGCCCGCGCGTGAGGCGGCGACCCAGACCAGCGCCATTTGCGCAATCCCCGCGACCGGCACGCTCCATGCCAGCGTCAGCCCGAGATCCCAGCCCGCGAAACTTGCCGCGCCCAGCGTGGTGATGAAAATCACATTGAGCAGCACCGGCGCGGCGGCGGCAGCGGCAAAGCGACCAACCGCGTTCAGAACCCCGGACAGGAGGGCGGCGAGCGAGATGAAGAGGATGTAAGGGAAGGCGATACGGCCATAGAGAACCGCGAGGTCGAAGCGTTCATCGCCGCGAAACCCGGCGGCCATGGCCAGCACCAGCCAAGGCATGAAAATCTGTGCCAGCGCGGTGAAAAAGATCAGGATTGTCGCCAGTCCGGTGAAGGCGTCGCGGGCAAATTCATGCGCGCCTTCGCCCGCCTCGACCCGTTTGGAAAACATCGGCACGAAGGCCATGTTGAAGGCGCCCTCGGCGAAGAAACGGCGAAACATGTTGGGCAGGGAAAAGGCGATGAGGAAGGCTTCCGCCACCGGCCCCGCGCCGAGCGCCGCCGCGATCACCATGTCGCGGATAAAGCCCAAAACCCGGCTCGCCATGGTCCAGCCGCCGACGGTGAACACGCCCCGATAGAGCCGCCCCGCCGACATCAGGCCACCGCCCGTTTCGCGCCCTCGGCGATGGCAGCGCGCAGCTTGGCTTCCAGAGCATCGCGTTTTGCCTGATCGTGTAGTTTCAAGCCGAAAATATCCTTGACGTAGAACGTATCCACCACCTGCTCCCCATAGGTTGCAATAACCGCAGATACGATAGAAACGTGGCTGTCGGCAAGGGTGCGGGTCAGGTCATAAAGCAGGCCGGGTCGGTCGCGGGTATCGACTTCGATCAGGGTGCAAATGTCGGAGCCCTCATTGTCGAAGGTGATCTCGGTTTTGACCCGGAAGGCGCGCTCGCGTTTCTTTAGCCGGTCGCGGTCGCGCATGGCATCGCGGGGCAGGACTTCGCCGGCGAGGATCTTGTGGATCATGTCCTCAAGGCGCTTGAGTTTGCCCTCTTCAAAGGGGCGGCCCTCATGGTCCTGCACCCAGAAAACCGGCGTGGCGTAGCCATCCTTGCTGGTATAGGTGCGCGCGTCGACCACATTGGCCCCGACCAGCGCCAGCGCGCCCGCAAGGCGGGAGAAAATCCCCGGATGGTCGGCCAGCGCGAAGGCGGCGCGGGTGGCATCGCGGGAAGGGTCGCCCTCAAGGTCGATGCGCACCTCGCCCGCGTCGATGTCGCGCAACAGACGGGCAAAAACAAGGTGTTCGGCGGTGGAAAGCCCCTGCCAATAGGCGTCATAATGCCGCCCGACCTCTTGGCGGACGGCCTTTTTGTCCCAGTCCTCAAGGGCGCCGCGCAGCGCCTTGCGCGCATCCTGTGCCCGGTTCTCTGCCGCCAGCGCCTCGATCCCGTCTTCCAGCGCGATTTTGGTCTGCACATAGAGTTCGCGCAGCAGCATGGCCTTCCAGTTGTTCCACACATTCGGTCCAACGCCGCGAATATCGCAGACCGTCAGCACCAGCAGCAGGTTGAGCCGCTTCTGCGTGCCCACCGCTTTTGCAAAACCGCGCACCGTGCGCGGGTCGGACAGGTCGCGCTTCTGCGCTACATCCGACAGCAGCAAATGGTTGCGCACCAGCCATTCGACGGTCGCGCATTCCTTCTTTTTCAGCCCCAGCCGCGGCGCGACTTTGCGCGCGATGCGGGCGCCGACAATCGAATGGTCCTCTTTGCGTCCCTTGCCGATGTCGTGCAGCAACAGCGCGACATACAGCACCTTGCGGTTCACCCCTTCGGTCAGGATCTGGCTCGAAACCGGCAGGTCGTCTTCCCGCTCGCCGCGCTCGATTTCGGCCAGCGCTGAGATCACCTGAATCGTGTGTTCGTCGACCGTGTAGCTGTGATACATATTGAACTGCATCATCGCCACGACCGGCTCAAATTCCGGGATAAAGGCCGACAGCACCCCCAGCTCGTTCATCCGCCGCAATGCGCGCGCCGGGTTGCCGTGTTTGAGCAAAGTGTCGAGGAAAATCCGCACCGCTTCGCGGTTGTGGCGCATGTCTTCGTCGATGAGGTCCAGATGGGCGGAGAGGGTGCGCATGGCTTGCGGGTGGATCAGCAGTCCGGTGCGCATCCCCTCTTCGAAAATGCGCAAGAGGTTGAGCGGGTCGGCGAGGAAGTCTGCCTCATTGGCGAAGGTCAGCCGTCCGCCCACGGCCTTGAAACCGGGCTTCAGGCGGCGCCGTTTGGGGCCGGGCAGGTCCGGGGCGCGTTTGACATGCGCCTCTTCCAGTGCGGTGAGAAAAATGCGGGTCAGGTCACCGACGCCGGTGGCATGGCGGAAATAATCCTGCATGAAATGCTCGACCGCCCGCCGCCCGCCCGCGTCTTTATACTTCATGCGCTCGGCCACCTCGACTTGCAGGTCAAAGGTCAGCTTGTCGACCGCCCGCCCGGTGATCAGGTGCATCTGACAGCGCACGGCCCAGAGAAATTCCGACGCGGCGCGGAACCGTTCGTATTCCTCCGGCGTGAACACGCCCAGCCCCACCAACTCGGCGGAGCGTTCAACCCGGTGCAGGTATTTCGCTACCCAGTAGAGCGTTTGCAGGTCGCGCAGCCCGCCTTTGCCCTCTTTGACATTGGGTTCGACGACGTAACGCTGACCCTGTTTGCGGTGCCGCACGTCGCGTTCCGCCAGTTTGGCCTCGATGAAATCCGGTGCCGTATCGTTGAACAGCCGGGTCCAGAGCGCTTCGGTCAGTTCATGGGGCAGGTCCGGGTCGCCGCAGATCGGGCGTTGTTCGAGCAGCGCGGTGCGGATGGTGTAATCCTCGCGCCCGAGCCGGAGGCAATCGTCGATGCTGCGGGTGGCATATCCGACTTTCAGCTTCAGATCCCAGAGCATGTATAACATGCTCTCGACCACGCTTTCGGCCCAGGCGGTCGTTTTGTAAGGGGTCAGAAATAGCAGGTCGACATCGGAATGCGGCGCCATTTCAAAACGCCCGTAACCGCCAACGGCGAAGACGGCGAGGCGCTCGCCAGCGGTGGGAGCGTTGATCGGGTGCAGGTGGGTGATGGTGGTCTCAAAGGCGGTGCGGATGACTTCGTCGGTAAGCCAGGCATAGGCGCGGATGGCCGGGTGGGCGTCGCGCGGGGTTTGGGCGAGGCGATCCGCGATGACCTTGCGCCCCGCCGCCAGCGCCTCTTTCAGCGCGGCGACGGTGGCGTTGCGAATATCCGCCGGACTTTTGGCCGTGGCCACCGCCGCGTCGATGCGGGTGCGCACGGCACCTGCATCGAAAATCTCTTCCGCGCCGGCAATGAGATGTTCGGGCGGAAGCGACACTTAGTTTCCGGCCCCACCGCCAAAGCTGCGCGGCGCGGCGTCGATGATGACGATCTGCTGGTTTTGGATCTGTGCGACGGCCAGTGCGCGTTGGTTGGTGCCGTCGCCGCGCAGGCGGAACACGCCGTTGACCCCGGCAAAGCCCTGCGGTTGGGTCAGCGCTGCGCCGGTCAGCGCATCGGCCTTGCCCGCTTTGACCAGCGCACCAATGGCGGCGATCCCGTCATAGGCCAGCCCCGCGATGGCGTGGGGCGCGGCGCCGTAGGTGGCGAGGTAGCGCTGCTGGAACTGTTCGGCCAGAGACGGGTCCGGCAGGGCGAACCAGCCGCCTTGCAGGCCGGGCAGGGAGCGCGCGGAAACCGGCACGTCCCAGCGTTGCAGGCCAATGAACTGCGCATCCGTCGGCTTGACGCCGTTCTCCGGCAGAAGCCCTGCGAGGAAGGGGATGGCGCCGTCGGTGCCGGAGGTCAGGAACACGGATTTCGCCCCGCTGTTGCGAAGGGCGCTGGAGACTTTCGGCACTGCGTTGATCACGCCGGTTTGCGACATTTCAAACGGCACTTCCGCAACAATGCGCGCGCCCGGCGTGATGGCCACGGCGCGGTTGATGGCGCTGAGACCGGCCATTTCCGCCGGGTTCTTGCCATGCACGACGACCAGATCGCCTTTCCCCTGCGCGGCGGCAAAGCGCACGAGGCGGTTGGCGGTGTTCTGGAAGGTGGAGCCGAGGACAAAGACATTGCCGCCTGCGACTTCCGGGTTGTTGGTAAAGGCCAGCACATTGACGCCGGACGATGCGGCAGCGACCCCGGCGGCGGCGGCGTTGCCCCCGTAAACCGGGCCGAGAATGATCTTCGCCCCGTCGCGCACGGCCTGCTGGGTAACAGTGGTGGTCTGTGCGGCGTTGCCGGCGGTGTTGTAAACCCGCAGGTCGATATTGACCCCGGAAAGCTCGCGCATGGCGAGGCGGGCGGCATTTTCCAGCGAGGTGGCAAGCGCCTGATCGCCCGCATTGCCCGACCCGCCGGGCACCAGAAGCGCGACCGGCACCGGGCGCTTCGTGTCGATTCGCGGCCCGCCGCCACCCATGTTGAAATCGCCACAGGAGGCGAGGAACAGCATCCCCAGCAGGGCCAAGACAACGCCAGACAGGCGGCGCATCCGGTTAAAAACATCAAACATGCAAAAATCCTCTTTTTCTCGCGGGCAATCTCGCACAAACTGACGCGCGGGCACCGTATCTTGGCTCGTAGCAAGGGGCACTCGGGCGGATTCGCCCCGGCCTTTGGTGCATAATAAACGCAAGCGTTGGCAGGTCTAGTGGTGAATATCTCGGAAACCAAATTGGAGGCGGGTCTGTATCTCGTGGCGACGCCGATCGGCAATGCGCGCGATATCACCCTGAGAGCGCTGGATATTCTGGCGTCAGTGGATGTGATTGCGGCGGAGGATACCCGCACGGCGCGTAAATTATGTGACCTGCATGGAGTGAAGATCGGCAATCGCCCGCTTATCGCCTATCACGATCATTCCGGTGAGAAGGGCAGGGCGGGGCTGCTGAAACTTTTGGGCGAAGGCAAATCGCTGGCCTATGTGAGCGAAGCGGGCACGCCGCTGGTCTCCGATCCGGGCTATGCGCTGGCCCGAGAAGCGGGCGCGGCAGGATACCTCGTGACCAGCGCACCGGGGCCATCGGCGGCGCTGGCAGCGCTGAGCCTGTCCGGCCTGCCCTCCGACCGCTTCCTCTTTGCTGGCTTTGCGCCCAGCGGCGCATCGGCGCGGCGTAAATGGCTGACTGACCTGCTGCAATGCCCGGCGACCCTGATCGTCTACGAAAGCCCGAAACGACTGGTGGCCCTGCTGGACGATCTGGCGGAAATTGGCGGCGAAACCCGGCGCGCGGCGATCTGCCGGGAACTGACCAAGAAGTTTGAGGAAGTGCGCCGGGGAGAGGTGGGCGACCTGCGGCGGGGATTGGAGGAAGACCCGGTGCGCGGAGAAGTGGTGTTGTTGGTGGAATACCAAAAGCCGGAAATGACGCCGGAAGAGGTGGATCAAGCCATTGAAAACGCACTGAAAACCATGCGTGTAAAAGATGCAGCGAAAGCGGTTTCGGAAGCGATCGGCCTGCCTAAACGCGAGATTTACCAACGCGCCTTGCAACTTTCTGGCCGCTGATAACGCTCTGTTAACACTTCGCGTTTATAGTGTCTGCGAATCCAATGCCGGAGGCCGAAATGAGCGGGTTGATTTCTTATCTGAATGGCAAAGCTGCCGAAGACAATGTGGAAGCGGAATATGGTCGGCGCGGCATGGATTCGGAGCGCAAGCGGTTTCGCGGCGGGGGCGGCGAGATTGATCTGATTTTGCGTGATGGCGAAGGTTTTGTTTTTGTTGAAGTGAAGCGCGCGCGTGATTTTGCCCGTGCTGCTGCGCGCCTGTCCATGGCGCAGTTTTCGCGCATTCAACGTGCGGCGCTGGCTTTTGTCGCCAATCAACCGAAGGGGATGTTAACCGAAATGCGTTTTGATCTGGCGCTTGTGGACGAGGCCGGGCGCTGCAAAATCATTGAAAACGTGATGGCCTGAAACTTGCCAATCCGGCTTGCGCTTGCCATGTATCGTTCCCAGTATCGTCAGAGCAATTTCGGGAGCAGGATATGCGCGTCGCTTTTCAGATGGATCCGATTCAGAACGTAGATATTGATGCGGATTCGTCCTTCCGGCTGGCCGAAGAAGCGCAAGCACGCGGGCACAGTCTGTTTTATTACACGCCGGACCGGTTGTATTTCGAAGCGGGTGCGGTGCGGGCCGTTGGGCACTCGATGCACCTGCGTCGCGAAGTGGGCAATCATGTGACGCTCGGACCGGAAGAGGACGTGTCGCTCACCGATTTTGATGTCATCTGGCTGCGTCAGGATCCACCCTTCGACATGGGCTATATTACCTCGACCCATCTGCTCGATATGGTGCATCCCGAAACGCTGGTGGTGAACGATCCGTTTTGGGTGCGCAATTACCCGGAAAAACTGCTGGTTCTTGCGTTCCCGGACCTCACCCCGCCCACCATGATCGCCCGCGATCTCGATACTCTGCGCCGTTTCAAGCAGCAACATGGTGACATCATCCTGAAACCGCTGTACGGCAATGGCGGCGCCGGGGTGTTTCGCCTGACCGAAGACGATCGCAACATCGCTTCCCTGCATGAGCTGTTCACCGGCATTAACAACGAACCACTCATCGCGCAGAAATTCCTCCCCGATGTATCTGCCGGAGATAAAAGGATTATTTTGGTGGACGGCGAGCCAGTCGGGGCCATCAATCGCGTGCCCGCACCGGGCGAAACCCGCTCCAACATGCATGTCGGCGGCAGGCCAGAGCCGGTGGAGCTCAGTGCGCGGGACAAAGATATTTGCGCCGCCATCGGCCCGCTTCTGCGTGAAAAAGGGCAGGTATTCGTCGGGATCGACGTCATCGGTGACTGGCTCACCGAGATCAATGTCACTTCCCCAACCGGCATTCAGGAACTTGAACGATTTGACGGCGTCAATATCGCTGCAAAAATCTGGCAGGCGATTGAAGCCAAACGTAGATAGATTTGGCTTTTACAAAGCGAGCCCGGTAATCAGGGATTCCGTGCAATTCGGGGGGCATTCTTGACGGGTTTCAATGATACAGGCTTGATTGGCTGCTCTGCGAATTTGGTTTTGAATGGGGAAAGTGGGTTTTAATGATCCGTTCAGACCGGCCATTCCGGGCATTGGCCAGAGGTCTTTTAGGTATATGTCTGGGCCCATTTCACTGGCCGCGCGGCTATCTATTGGTCTTTGGCGTGTGGATTTTGGCGCGGTTCGGCTTGGTGCGGGCCGTTTTGAGAAGGCAAGACTGCCAAACGGACTCACCCAAGGCACGCGGCGCTTGGATCGGCGGTTTCCATGTTTCGCAAAACAACACCTGCGCCCAGCCCAATCATTGCATCATGCACCCATTCAGTGCAGGCAATGATGCGAATGGCAATTCCAGTTGGTTTCGGTAAAGGTTCCTCTCCGACCGCCCGGAAAGACCACATCCGCCGCTCCAGAGGCACTCAACGTTCTTGTATTGCACAGGTTTTACGCCGCGCGTAGGCTGGCGCAAAAAGGGAGGGGTCATGTTTGCTTCAAAACGCCCGGACGGGCAGCGGGTGGTTCGGGCGCCGAATGTGCGCCTGTTCATGCCGTTGTTCATGCTGCGCCGCAACGAGTCCGCGGTGTATTTTGAGCAGGACATCGACGTTACGGAGGTCGATGCCTACCTGAAGCGGTGGAATGCCGGGGACCGTCCGAGGTTGCGCGAAATTCACCTGTTTCTGGCCGCTGCGGCGCGGGTGTTGCACGACCGTCCGCGCCTCAATCGCTTCATCGCCGGGCGCAGGCTGTATCAGCGCGAGCATATCGACATCTCGATTTCAGTGCTGAAAGCCAAGAAGGACGACGCGCAGTTAACCGTGGTGAAACAGCGTTTTGATGGCACGGTCGGGTTGGTTGAGACCCGCGCCCGCACGGAGGAGATTTTGCGTACCGGACGCGGGCAGGAGCAGACCCACTCCGAGCGTGAAATGGCGCTTCTGTCTTATCTGCCGCGCTGGATCGTGCCGCTGTTGGTCAAGCTGCAACGCTTTGCAGAATACATCAATATTTTCCCCCGGTCGCTGGTCGATAACGATCCGCTTTACGCCTCGCTTATGATCTCGCATCTCGGCACGATTGGCATCAACGCCGCGTATCACCATCTCTACGAACATGGCACGATCCCGATTTTTGTCACCATCGGCAAGCGGCGGATGAAGCCGGTGGTGATGGCGGACGGGTCCATTGAGGCGCGGCCCATTGTTACCGCCCGTTACGCTTTCGATGAGCGCATCGCCGACGGGTTTTACGCCGCGCGCGCGATTGATTTGGTGCAGAAGTTTATGGAAAATCCGTGGCTTCTGGAGGTCGAGGCGGATAACGGGCCGGGCGGGCCTAATCAGTCCGCAATCGAGAGAAGGAGTTCCGTCAGCGCTTCCGGGGCCTGAAGATAGGGCGAATGGCCCCACGGGCGGCGGTGAATGTGCGTTTCCGGCAGGCCCGCCGCCATCATTTCCTGATGCTCTGGCGGGATGATGCGGTCGTTTTCGCACAGGATATAATGCGCTTCGATCTCAGGCACCGGGCCGGATACGGGCTGCGCCTGCGGGCGCATCGGTTGCGCGCCGATATGACGGCGGATGAAGTCGTGATCTTCTGCGTTGCCCTCCGGGAAGAGCAGGTCGGTAATGGCTTCATCGTTGAAAAAGAAGGATTTTTTGTCGTCTGAGAGTGTGATCGCGCGGGCGAGCGGTTGGCTTGGCGCGTCTTTCAGCATGTCGAGGAGGGAAGCGCCGGGGGCGGGGCGATAGGCGCAGAGGTAGATGATTTTCTCGATATTGGCCGCACCCTGTGCCGCCGCTTCTGCTGCGGCGAAACCTCCGGCGGAATGGGCCACGATGACGCTGGGTTCCGTCAAGGCCCCGGCGACGGCGCGCCCATAAGCGGCGAGGTCTACCTCCGCCAGCGGCGTGTCGTCCGCGCCCTGTCCCGGCAGGTCAATCGCCGTTGCCCGCGCGCCGCGCGCTTCCAGTTCCGGGATCAGCCGCGACCAGGCCCAGGCGCCGTGGTTCGAGCCGTGAATCAAGAGAAAATGCGTCATGTCAGGTGTCCTGTTGCGTGCAGGAAATCCGCGATATGCGCGGCCATTTCCTGCGGTTGTTCGACCGGCGCCATATGCGCCGCGTTGCGGATCAGTTCAAACTGCGCGCCGGGGATCAGTTCCGCCACTTCACGCACCAGATCCGGCGGGGTGGAACCATCCTCGCTCCCGGCCATGACCAGCGTCGGCAGGCGTAGCCGCGCGGTGCTTTCGTAAAGGTCGGTCTCGCCGATGGCCTGCGCGCAGCCGATATAGCCCTCAAGGTCGGTGGCGCGGAAGCGTGCGCGGGCGGCGTCAACGAGGTCTGGCCGCTCCTTCCGGGTCGTCGCCGCGAACCAGCGCGTCATGTTGGCTTCCATCAGCGGCGAAATGCCGGAGAAGCGAATATCGGCGATGCGCGCGTCCCAGATCGCTGGCGTGCCGATTTTCACCGCCGTGCCGGTGAGCAGCAAAACCCGCACCAGATCAAGCCGTTCCGCCGCTAATCCCTGCGCCACCATACCGCCCATTGACAGGCCCAGAACCGCCGCTTCGCGCATGCCGAGCTTGTCCATCAGCCGCGCCACATCGGCCACCAAGTCGCCCATGTAATACGGCTCGTCCGGGGCGGGGCTTTCGCCATGTCCGCGTAAATCCGGCGCAATGATGCGCAGGCCGGGGGGCAGGGCGGCGATCAGATCGGCCCAGACGCTGCGGTCGGACCCCAAGGCGTGCAGCAGCACCAGCCCCGGCCCGTCCTGCGGTCCGGTTTCGTCATAGGCCAGCGAAATCTGCCCAAGATCCGGGATCATGCTGCGCCCCGGATGGCGGTGAGCCAGGCGCGGATGGCGGCGAGCGCTTCCGGCTCGTCGAGAAACGGCACATGGGCGCGACCGGGCACCGAACCGACGATCAGCGCCGGGTTGCGCCGCTGCATTTCCGCCACCGTTTCTGCCGATAAAAGATCGGAATTTTGTCCGTGAATCACCGCCATGGGTTTGGCGCTGGCCGCATCGAAAAAGGGCCAGAGATCGGGCATTTCAAATTGTGTCGCGGCCAGAACCGCGTCGCGCAGGGCGGGGTCGTAGCGCAGGGTCAGGCGGCGTTCGCCCTCTTTGAACAGGCAGCGCGCCTCCGCTTCCCAGCGCTCCAGCGGCACGTTCTCAAACCCGCGCGCGCCGAACCATTGCTGCCGGTTTTGCGCCGCTTCCGCGAAGCTCTTTTCCTTTGGCGGCAGGCCGAGATAGCTCAGGATGACGTCAAGACCGCTCGTGTCCAGCACCGGCCCGACATCATTGAGGCACAGGCCCAGCAGCCGCTCGGGCGCCAGCGCGGCCAGCCCCATGCCGATCAGCCCGCCGCGCGAGGTGCCCAAAAGAGCCGCCGCTTCAACCCCAAGATGGTCGAGCAGCGCCAGCGCATCGGCCCCTTCTTGCTGCGTCGTATAGGTCGGCGCGCCGGTGAAATCGCTCTCGCCCCGACCGCGGTAATCCATGCGAATCAGCCGGACCCCATCGAGATGCGGCGCAACGAAATTGAAGTCGTCTGAATTGCGGGTCAGGCCAGCAAGCGCCAGAACCGGCAGGCCCGCCCCCTCGTCGCGATAGGCGATCCGCGCCCCGTCACTTGCGGTGAAAAAATCCATGATGCCTCCCGTTTGTGGGCAGTTTGGCACGGGGGCGGGGACAACAAAAGAGGGAAGCGCGCTGGGCGCGGAATTTCTCGCACCTGTCTTTGCTGGTGTCTGGTCTCTGGCGCTGGGCGGGGCGTCGGGCGGGGGGAGGCTCTTCCTTGGCCCGGTGCATCCTGAACAACCGGGCCAAGGGAAGAAAATGCCGGATATGCTGTTCGGAGGGCAGCGCCGGCGGTTCACAGTGCGCAGCGGAGCGATCTTCGGAGGGATCACGCTGCGCGTCATGTTTCTGCCCAGATTTGGGCACAATTGCAAAAAGTAATTCTGCACCAGTTTGTTTCAAATTCGGAAACACCCCCTGCGGCTAAGGCGCGCATCGTCAAAGCGGCGGAGGTGGGGTAAAGGGGCGAGGAAAGGAGCTTACATGGGCAAAGTGGTTGGATATGGGGTTGGCGGCATCCTGATCGTGCTGGGGGTTCTGGCGCTGATCGGGGCGGTGGAACTGGTCGTCGCCGATGCCGGTCTGGAGGCGATTGCCCAAGGCTTTCTCGTGCCGATTTCGCTCTTTGTCGTCGGCGGGTTTCTCATCTACATGATGCAGGAAGAGCGCAATAAATAAGGCGCTCCTCCCTTATTTTCAGAGATTTTCCGGCTGCGGCATGCCGAGAACATGGTAGCCGCTATCGACGCGGATGATCTCGCCGGTGGTGCAGGCGCCCGCATCCGAGGCGAGGTAAACCGCTGTGCCGCCAACCGCTTCCAACGTCGCGTTTTGCCGCATCGGCGCATTGGCCCCGGTGTGGCGGAAGGTTTTGCGCGCCCCGCCGATGGCCGCCCCGGCGAGGGTTTTCATCGGGCCGGGGGAGATGGCGTTGACGCGGATGCCGTCCGGGCCGAGATCGTTGGCCATATAGCGCACCGAGGCTTCCAGCGCCGCTTTCGCCACGCCCATCACGTTGTAAAACGGCGTCACCCGATTCGATCCGCCATAGGTCAGGGTCAGCATGGTGCCGCCTTCGGTCATTTTCGGCGCGGTGCGGCGCGCGACTTCGATGAAGGAATAGCAGGAAATATTCAGCGAATTGGCGAAGTTGGCCCGGCTGGTGTCGATGAAACGGCCGGTCAACTCGTTCTTGTCGGAGAAGGCGATGGCGTGGACCAGAAAGTCGATGCGGTCCCATTTCTGCCAGAGCGCCTCGAAACCCGCGTCGAGCGAGGCGTCGTCGCTGACATCCATGTCGATCAGCAGGTCCGAGCCGACGGAGGCGGCCAGCGGTTCGACCCGCGAGCCGAACATCTCGCCCTGATAGGAGAAGGCCAGTTCCGCGCCCGCTTCCGCCATGGCTTTGGCGATGCCCCAGGCGATGGAGCGCTCGTTGGCCACGCCCATGATCAGGCCGCGTTTTCCTTTGAGTGACATCATCGTTGCCCCCTAGTCGTTGTAGCGCGACAGCAGCATCGAGCCGTTGGTGCCGCCGAAGCCGAAGGAATTGGTCATCACCGTGTCCAGCCCGGCATTTTCCACCAGCGCCGTGGCGATCTCGCCCTCATGGATTGCCGGGTCGAGGGTTTCGACGTTGATCGAGGGGGCGATGAAGTCGTTTTCCAACATCAGGAGGCAGTAAACCGCTTCCTGCGCGCCGGTCGCGCCCTGACTGTGGCCTGTCATGCTCTTGGTCGAGGAGATCGGCGGGGTGTGGCCCTCGCCAAAGACCCGGCGCACCGCCTCTACTTCGCCCACATCGCCGACCGGGGTCGAGGTGCCGTGGGCGTTGATATAGCCGACCTTGCGGCCTTCGGGCAGGCTGTCGAGCGCCAGCCGCATGGCCCGCTCGCCGCCCTCGCCGGAGGGGGCAACCATGTCGTGCCCGTCGGAGGTGGCGCCAAAGCCGGTGACTTCGGCGTAAATCTTCGCGCCGCGCGCCTTTGCGTGTTCCAGCTCTTCCAGCACCAGCATCGCCCCGCCGCCGCCGATGACGAAGCCGTCGCGGTCGGCGTCAAAGGCGCGCGAGGCTTTTTCCGGCGTGTCGTTATATTTCGAGGACATGGCGCCCATGGCGTCGAACAGGCAGGAGAGGGTCCAGTCCAGCTCCTCGCCACCGCCCGCGAACATCACGTCCTGCTTGCCCAGCATGATCTGTTCGCTCGCCGCGCCGATGCAATGCAGCGAGGTCGAACAGGCGGAGGTGATCGAGTAATTGATGCCCTTGATCTTGTAGGCGGTCGAGAGGTTGGCGGAGATGGTCGAGCCCATACATTTCGGCACCGCGAACGGCCCGATCCGCTTGGGCGAGCCGCTTTTCAGCACCACCTGATGTGCGGCGAACATGGCGGAGGTGGACGGCCCGCCGGAGCCCGCGATCAGGCCGGTGCGGGTGTTTGATACCAGATCGTCGCCCAGCCCCGCATCCGCGATGGCCTGCCCCATGGCGATATGGGCATAGGCCGCGCCCGGCCCCATGAAACGCAGCGTGCGCTTGTCCACATGCGCCTTGATGTCGATGTCCGGCGCCCCGGCGATCTGGCTGCGAAAGCCGTGGTCGATCATGTCCTGATTGGCGGTGATGCCGGACTTGCCAGCCTTGAGCGAGGCCAGAACCTCTTCTTTGTTGTTGCCGATGGCGGAGACAATCCCCAGCCCGGTGACGACGACACGACGCATTGACGCACTCCCTATTTGCTTGCTGCCTGTGTAGGGCAGGAGGGAGAGCGGGGCAAGCGTGGGTGTTGGGAGGGTGCCAACTCAGAAAGAAGCTATTTTTCTAACCAAGATGCATTCTGCCGTGCTTCATATTGTTCCCATACATGCATGCGGCCTTTTTGACGCGCATCGGCAAGCCACATTTTCTTGCGCGCGTCTGCGACCTCAAGGTGACGGTATTTTCCGCCTGAGAACTTTTTCCAATCAATCGCCAGTCCAGCTTTGACCATTTCGGCCGATAAATCGCGCCCGTCTTCGAGGTAACAGCGCGCTACGGTTCGGCCGTGGGCATCTTGGTCCGTAATCTCGGCACGAATGGTTTGGCCTTTACACATCTCGAACAGCGCCCATTTGGCGTTTTTGCCGTAAGGGTGGTTCATTTCCGGGGCATCAATGCCAAATAGCCGGATTTGTGTTTTTTGTATGCGGATTGTGTCGCCATCCACCACATATGCCCGACCGATAAGGGGGGGCTTTGCGGATGGAACTGCTGTGTTTGAATCAAATGTATCGGCGCGAGCAGTCGGGTCTTGTCGTCTTTTACGCGGGCGTTGCCGCCTAGATGGCTGGGGTGGTTGCGGGCGGGGGATTTGTTGCCTCAGCCAACGATTGTGTTCGCGTGTTTCCTGAACTCGGAGCCAAAGAAAAGCCAACAGCCCAATGATGGCCAGAGCGATGATCCCGAAGCCCATAATTGCCCCCGTGCCTGACCTGCCTCAGCTTTCGCTCAGCGCCACCTTCATGTCCTTGACCTGATAGATCACCTCGCCGTCCGCTTCGACGATGCCGTCGGCGACGCCCATGGTCAGGCGGCGGGTTTGGATCGCTTTGGTGAAGTCGATCTTGTAGGTCAGCATTTTGCGGTCCGGGCGCACCATGCCGGTCAGTTTCACTTCGCCGACGCCGAGCGCATAGCCGCGGCCCTTCCAGCCGCGCCAGCCGAGGTTGAAGCCGGTCAGTTGCCACAGCCCGTCGAGGCCGAGACAGCCGGGCATGATCGGGTTGCCGGGGAAGTGGCAGTCGAAGAACCACAGGTCTGGCGTGATGTCGAATTCCGCCAGCACATGCCCTTTGCCATGCGCGCCGCCATCGGCGGAGATGTCGGTGATGCGGTCCATCATCAGCATGGGCGGGGCGGGGAGTTGGGCATTGCCGGGGCCGAAAAGGTCGCCTGCGGCGCATTTCAACAGGTCTTCTTTGGAAAAGCTCGTGGGGTAGCTCGCTGGTGTGTCCGACATGGGCCCGCCTTGATTGTTGGTTGCGTTGCGGGTTCCTAGCAAAGAGCGCGGGGGTCGACAAGGTCGGTGCCCTTTGCCTATAGTCGGCGGCGTATTCGAGGGCGCGCCTTGAGCGGAAGATGAAATGCAGACACGAGCCACCACGCAGATGACGACGGAAGCCATGTCCATTGAAAGAGCGGCGAAGGATGTTCCCGGCTGGCTCGGGCAGGCCGGGCTGCGGCCAACGCGGCAGCGGGTTGCGCTGGCGAAACTTTTGGTCGGCGACGGGCAGCACCGCCATGTGACGGCGGAGAGCCTGTTCGAGGCGACGCAGCAAGGCGGCGAGCGGGTGTCGCTGGCGACGGTGTATAACACGCTGCGCAGCTTTTCCGAGGTCGGCCTGATCCGCGAGATCACCATCAATGGCACCAAGAGCTATTTTGATACCAACACCTCGGATCACGCGCATTTTTACTCGGAAGATACCGGCGATCTTTGTGACGCGCACGGGGCGAGCGTGCGGGTCGAGGATATGCCGCAACCGCCCGAGGGGACGGAGATTTCCAAGGTTGACGTGGTGATCCGGGTGCGCAGCCTGCGCTAGGACCAATCGACATTCAGGATTCCCAAAGGGTGTGTTTGTGTGATTCATAGAGCCCCATATTGAGCAATCTGGGGGCAATCACATGGCCAAACGAT
>PDWI01000915.1_pt1 | contig 48005 bp, 45 predicted proteins | sample 1430891 | NCBI WGS metagenome assembly PDWI01 (sample SAMN01162508, study PRJNA174530) | Oral metagenome, whole genome shotgun sequencing project. | biome: Marine environment; feature: Marine mammal; material: Swab sample of the gingival sulcus; isolation source: swab sample of gingival sulcus...
TAGGCGACCACCGAATGGTGGTCAGTAGATCTTTTTAACATACCGCTTTGAGCGGTTCACAATTATAAAGCCACCGGTTTTACCGGTGGATACTTACTCAATTACTTTCAAATATATCTGGAATTTGATTGAAAAAAATCCCCTCCTGCTGCAGTGTATAGAACCTGTGTTTTCCACAAATTCTTAATATGTTTGCCTATCATAACTTTTCTTGGCGACACTTATGTTGTCGGGGATCTTTCTGTTTTGGATATATTTATCGTATTTATAAGGTTTTTTTTATAAGAGAGTTGCTTTCAGAGCTCAGAGATGGTAGCTTGGCTCTCTAACCTTAACGCACTGTTTGCACAGATGGGAACAAGCGAAGTCGTAAAGATATTTGGTTGTGGAAACGTTATCATGGGGGATGACGCCTTTGGTCCGTCGACTGTGGATATGGTAAATGCGACGTTGCATTTGCCGGAGAACATAGAGGCAATCGATGTCGGCACCTGTGTGCGGGAGTATCTTTTTGATTATCTTTTGATGGCGGAAGGGCGTCCAGACCGCATTATTCTCCTTGATGCGGTAGACTTTCCCGGGCGGAGGCCGGGAGAGGTCTTTGAGATTCGTCCGGATGAGATCCCGGCCAAAAAGATTCATGATTTCTCACTGCATCAGTTTCCCACCGTAAATTTATTGCAGGAGCTCGAACAGAACACCGGTATCCGGGTGCTGATCCTTGCCGGGCAGATTGCGTTTATTCCAGACGAGATCGCTCCGGGCCTGTCTCCTGCTATGACAGAAGCCGTAGCCAAGGCATGTGGAATGATAGCACAAATTCTATCTTTAAAGGTCAAGTGAGGTGATTTCCTATGATGTACGAATTTAAGGTCAGCCAGCTTGCAGAAGAGTTTGGGGTCCACAGAAATACCATAAGAAACTGGATAAACGCTGGCACCCTTCCAGCCAAGGAAGGTCCTGGAAAACGGTATCTTATGAAGTTTAGTGACTACCAGAAGCTCTGTGAGAAGTTTGGCAGGGAGGTGTACGTCGGTCCTTCCAATAATATCAGTCCCGAGGTCCTGGGAGCCCTTGAAGAGACCGATCTTGAGCCGCTGGCGGTGGAGGGCGTCAAAAGCGCTCTGGCCATTGATCCTTCCTGGGCGGACTCCTGTCTGACCTGCGGCACCTGCGCCAGTGCCTGTCCAATATCCGGAGTTGATGGGCTTGATCCGAGAAAGATCGTGCGTATGGCTGTTCTGGGTATGGATGAGGAGTTGATCGACTCCAGCTGGCCCTGGAAATGTACGATGTGCGCAAAGTGTGAAGAGGCCTGCCCGGCGAATATCCAGATCGTTGCCCTGATGCGGAAAATCCGCCAGGAGCGCCCACGGCCGAATGTCCCCGGCCCCATCCATAAAGGGGTTGCGATGTGCCTTGAGCGCGGGAACAATCTTGGTATCCCGAAGGATGATTTTGTCTTTCTCTGTGAGGATATTGGTGAAGAGCTTGCTGAGGAGGAGTGCCCCGGTTTTACAACCCCCATCGATGTGCATGGGGCCAGGGTCCTGGTTACGGTGAACTCCAAGGAACCCTTTGGTGAACCCGATGATATGAAGTGGTGGTGGAAGATCTTCTATGCCGTTGGCGAATCCTGGACCATCTCCAGTGAGAACTGGGAAGGTGTGAACTGGGGCCTGTTCTCCGGCGACGACGAGGCGATGAAGACCATTGTCGGCCGGATCGTTGACAATATGAGGCGGCTTAACTGCAAGGTGCTTCTCCTGCCTGAGTGAGGTCACGCCTATTTCGCAACCCGGTTCGGGTTGAACAAGTGGTATCCGGAAGCGCTCGAGGAGTTCAAGATCGTATCCGTCTTTGACCTGCTGCTCGAGTATATAGAAGAGGGGCGTATTCAGCTGGATAGATCGGTACATGATATGCCGGTTGCCTATCACGATCCCTGCAACTATGGGCGTAAGTCTCTGAAGGCCTTCGGTAAAGGGTATTTTGAAGAAGGCCGTGCCGTTACCAGGGCCTGCTGTGATGATTTCAGGGAATTGAATCCAAATCGTAAAAATGCCTACTGTTGTGGTGCGGGGGGCGGTGCCTGGGCAATGCCCTACTCCGATGAACGGGTTTTCTATGGTCGGAAAAAGGCCCGTCAGATCGTCGAATCCGGGGCCAAGCTGGTTGTCGCGCCCTGCCACAACTGCCGTGATCAGCTGATGAAATCCTTAAACAATGAGTATGACCTCGGTATTGAGGTGAAATACCTCTGGGAGCTTGTTGCCGACTCGCTGATCATTGCAAAGAAACAGTAGTTCTGGCTGCATTTCTTGCCTTGGCGTTGTTCGGGGAGGGGGCCACGAGGTTCATAGAAAATGAAAACGAATCAAAAGGAGATACCGGCTATGCTGGATACCAGAAAAGTAGGTTCAGTAATGGTTGTTGGAGGTGGTGTAACGGGGATGCAGGCTGCCCTGGATCTCGCCGATTCTGGATATTATGTGTATCTGGTTGAAAAGACTGGAGCCATCGGTGGTGCGATGGCCCAGCTTGACAAGACCTTTCCGACCAATGACTGCTCGATGTGAATCATCGCGCCAAAATTGGTAGAGTGCGGTCGGCACTTGAATATACAGTTGATGACTCTCAGTGAAGTCGTCAGGATAGATGGTGAAGCGGGTGATTTTACGGTAACGGTAAAAGAGTCACCACGCTATGTGGATGTTGACAAATGTATTGCCTGCGGGGCCTGTACCGAGAAATGTCCGAAGAAGGTGGATAGCGAGTACGATGCGGCAACCGGAAAGCGTAAGGCGATTTATGTGAAGTATGCCCAGGCAGTCCCGCTCAAGTATCAGATTGATCCGGATAACTGTATTCGTCTGAAAAAACCCAATGCCTGTGGTTTGTGTATCAAGGCCTGCGATGCCGGGGCTATTAACCACGATGATACCGAAAAGATGCACGAGATCAATGTCGGTGCCGTTGTGCTGGCCTCCGGCTTTGAGGCCTTTGACCCCAAGGAGGCCGGTGTCTGGGGTTATGGAACGAACCCCAATGTGATAACGGCCCTTCAGCTTGAACGCTATCTCTCTGCTTCCGGGCCCACCGAAGGGCATCTTGTCCGGCCGTCTGACGGTAAACCGGCGTACAAGATAGCCTTTCTGCAGTGTGTTGGCTCAAGGGATGAAAACCTCTGCGGCAATGGCTACTGCTCGTCGGTCTGCTGCATGTATGCGGTCAAAGAGGCGGTTATTGCCAAGGATCATGTTCCCGGGCTGCAGGCCACCGTTTTCTATATGGATATGCGGACCCATGGCAAGGAATTTGACCTCTATCTTGAGAGGGCCAGGTCGGAATCCGGTGTCCGTTTTGTCCGTTGCCGCGTAAACGGCGTCGAGACAGACGGTGTCGGAGGAGACTGCCGGCTGAGCTATGTCAACGAGGACGGCAGGCAGATTGAAGAGTTTTTCGATGTCGTTGTTCTCTCCGTCGGGCTGCAGACCCCGAAACACGTCCTTGAGCTTGCAGAGACCGCAGGCATCAGGATGACCGCCGACAATTTTGCCGCCTCATCTGATTTTGCGCCTGTCCAGGCCTCGCGCGAGGGTATCTTTGTCTGTGGGGCGATCACCGGTCCCAAGGATATTCCGCAGGCGGTGGTCGAAGGCTCGGCCGCGGCGGCAGCTGTCGCCGATCTGCTTGCCCCGGCCCGCCATTCTCTGACCTCTGAACCAACATTTCCGGAGGAAAAGGATATTGCCGGAGAAGAGCCGCGCATCGGTGTCTTTGTCTGTCATTGTGGTTCCAATATCGCCGGAGTCGTCGATGTCAAGGCGGTCGAAGAGTATGCCGCCAGCCTGCCGGATGTCGTCTATGTGGAGCGCAATCTTTTTTCCTGTTCCCAGGATACCCAGGATATGATTGCCAAGCGGATTCAGGAGCAGAACCTGAATCGGATTGTCATCGCTGCCTGTACCCCGCGTACCCATGAGCCTCTGTTTCGCGAGACGCTGAAGGCGGCAGGGCTGAACGAATACCTGGTTGAAATGGCCAATATCAGAAACCATAACTCCTGGGTGCATTCCCTCAACCCTGATGCGGCGACGGCCAAGGCCAGGGATCTGGTACGAATGGCTGCGGCAAAGGTTACCTTTGGCAGCTCCTTACAACCTGTCTCCGTGCCGATTCATCAGAAATCCCTGGTCATTGGTGGTGGTGTGGCAGGTATGACAGCGGCTCTTAATCTTGCCGAACAGGGCTTTTCTGTCCATCTCGTCGAGCGCTCAGACCATCTTGGTGGTAACGCCCTGCTTCTCAAACATACCTGGGCCGGAGAGCATATTCCCACAAAGGTTGCCAAGCTTGTGGATCAGGTCGTTGGTAACGAAAAGATCACCTTGCATACCGAATCCAGGGTAACCGGCGTCGAGGGCTTTGTTGGAAATTTTCGTTCCAAGGTGACCGATAAAAACGGCAGGGTCGAGGTCATTGAGCATGGTGCGGGTGTCATAGCCACCGGCGGGGTCTCTTTTATTCCCCAGGAGTATGGCTATAACGCAATCCAGCGGGTGGTCACCTCAATACAGTTCGACAGGCTGTTTGATCTGAAGGAAAAACATGTCACAGGAGCCCGGCGTTTCGTCTTTATTCAATGCGTTGGTTCCCGTGAGGGTGAGCATATGTATTGCTCAAAAACCTGCTGTACCCATTCGGTACAGTCGGCCATTGAGCTGAAGAAAGAAAATCCAGAACGTAACGTCTATATCCTGTACCGGGATATGCGGACCTACGGCCAGCGCGAGGCCCTGTATAAACAGGCAAGAAAACTTGGTGTCATCTTTATCAACTACGAGCTGCACGGTAAGCCAAAGGTTGTCGAAGAGGGCGGTATTCTCAGCGTTGAGGTCTGGGATCATGTCTTGCATCGACCACTGAGGATAGAGTGTGATCTGGTTGTTCTTGCCACCGCTATCCGTCCGGCAGACGATGCCAGTGCCCTTGGCAAGCTGTACAAGGTGCCGGTTGACGGGCATGGCTTTTTTCAGGAGGCCCATGCCAAGCTGCGTCCGGTGGATTTTTCAACCGACGGCATGTTCGTTGCCGGGCTCGCCCACTATCCAAAACCGGTTGAAGAATCGGTGGCACAAGCCCTGGCCGCGTCGTCGCGGGCCGCAACCCTGTTGTCAAAGACCTCGATCTCTCTGGATGCGGTCAAGGCTGCGGTCAATGAAGACAACTGTGATGGTTGTGCGCTCTGTGTTGATGTCTGTCCCTACGGGGCAATCACTCTGGCAGACAGGGGCGGTGAGCCGGGTCAGCTTATCAGGGTGAATAAGGCCCAATGCAAGGGATGTGGTCTTTGTCAGGGCACCTGTCCGAAGCGGGGTGTCGCGGTGGCCGGATTTACGATGCAGCAGATGAGCGCCCAGATTCAGGCCGCGTTGGCAGCCTAACCGGATTTCCGGAGAATTTTTTGTCCTCAATGGCTTGCGAAGGGTCCTGGAATACTCGAATAATTGGAGAAGGAGGAGATCACATGAGTTTTGAGCCCAAAATTGTTGCCTTTTGCTGTAACTGGTGCTCCTATGCCGCGGCGGATCTGGCTGGTACAGCACGCATGCAGTATCCCCATAACGTACGGATTGTCAGGGTGATGTGTTCGGGTATGGTCCATCCTGAGTTTGTTATGGACGCTCTGGAACAGGGCGCAGACGGGGTAATGGTGCTCGGCTGACACCTCGGCGAATGTCATTACCTGGATGGTAATTATAAAGCGATGAATCGATCAAATATGATCGTCGAGCTGCTCGAGGATTTTGGCTATGAACCTGAAAGGTTCAGTCTCACCTGGGTCTCTTCAGCGGAGCCGGATAAGTTTGTTGAGGCGGTCACCGAGATGGTCGAGCAGATAAAAAAACTGGGACCGATTGCCAGCGCGGACGCTCAGGTTGCTTAGCAGGAGGGGAGTATGGGTGTAACTACAGCATTGGAGTGGTTGGGTTCCTGTTCGGGATGCGAGATCGCCATCCTGAATATCGGCGAAGACCTTGTGCCTATTATTACCGAGGCCCTTGACATCGTTCATGCCCCGGTGCTTATGGATCATAAGTATTTTGGTCAGTGCGGGGAGGGGGTAACCCTTACCATTCCGGACGCAGTGGTCGGTATTGTCACCGGTGGGGTCAGCAATCATGAGCATCTGGAGGTGCTCGAGGAGATGCGCGAAAGATGTCAGGTTCTTATCGCCCTCGGCACCTGCGCAACCCACGGGGGCATTCCGGCCCTTATGAATGGGCAGAATCTTGATGATGCCCTCTCCGGTATTTTCAGTACCGCGTCCACCGATGAAGATGCTGCTGTCCCTGATGTGGAGGTTCCCAAGCTCCTGGATCGTGTCTATGCGTGTGATGAGAAGGTGAAAGTTGATATGCAGTTGCCCGGTTGTCCGCCAAACCCGACGATGATTGCCGAGGTTATTCTTTCGCTGCTCGAGCAGAGACCTCCTGCATTGCCGGGCAAGAGTGTCTGTGATACCTGTCCAACCAAAAGAGAAGGAAAGGGGGATCTCAAGACCGTAAAACGCTTTCTCACCAATGCCACATTCCAGGCGGATAAACCGGTTGATGAGATGCGCTGCCTGCTCGAGCAGGGATATCTCTGTATGGGGCCTGTTACAGCCGCCGGCTGTGCCAAGAGGGGAGCGCCCAGTTGTATCAGTGCCCGGGTTCCCTGCCGTGGCTGCTTTGGACCGGTACGAAAAGGTGGTAATCAGATGCTTGATATGATGAATGCCCTTGCCAGTAACGGTATTGATTTCAAAACAGTTGTCGATCGTCGGTCAATCTTACGCTTTTCCGGGGCCCATGGAAAATTACGACCGCTGAAAAAGAGGGCCGCAGCAGAGGAGGAATAACGATGGGAAAGGTATTGAATATAGCTCCGGTCTCCCGTATAGAAGGACATGCCAAGATAGCGATACATCTTGACGATGATGGCAATGTTGAGGATGCCTTCCTGCATATCCAGTCTCTGCGGGGGTTTGAAAAGTTTATCGAAGGCAGGCCTGCCGAGGAGGTGCCAAGAATCGTCAATCGAATTTGCGGTATCTGCCCCTGGATGCATCATCTTGCCTCGAACAAGGCTGTGGACGGTGCCTTTGGCGTGACTCCAACCGCCACCGGCTACAAGCTGCGGGAGATGTGTCAGGTCCTTGCCCATATCAACGACAAGATTCTGCATTTCTTCTTTCTTGCTGCCCCTGATTTTGTGCTCGGTCCGGATGCCGATTATTCGGTGCGTAACGTTATCGGTGTGGCCAAGGCGGCCCCTGAGCTGGCAACGCAGGTGGTGAAGATGCGGCAGCTCGGACAGATGATGCTCGACAGGTTTGCAGGCAAGGCCATTCATCCGATTGCAGGTGTTGTCGGCGGCTTTGCAAAACCAATGACCGAAGCGGAGCGGCAGGAACTGCTCGAAGGGGCCCGGACCCTGCTCGATTTTTCTTGTTACGCTCTTGATTTTGCAAGAGAAAATGTCTTTGCAAAGTATATGGACGTGATCAGCGATCTTGGGGCTATCAAGACCGGTTTTTTGGGAACAGTGGATCGGGAGAGCGGCGCCCTGCGCCTGTACGACGGGAAGCTTCGTTTGATGAAGGCCGATGGCAGCTTCACCGATTTCGAAGGTGAGGAGTATCTGCAGTATCTCGGCGAGCATGTCGAGCCCTGGGGATATTCTAAAATGCCCTATGCCAAGAACTGGGGTGAGGGCTTTGATATGGAACTCTCTGCCCCGAAAGGTATCTATCGGGCCAATACTCTTGCCAGGATCAATGTTTGTGACAAGATTGCAACCCCGAAGGCAAACGCGGCCCTGCAGGCCTTTCGTGAGTCTTTTGGCCGCCCGGCCCAACAGACCCTTCTCTACCACTACGCCCGTCTGATCGAGATGCTCTATGCCTGTGAGCGTACCGTTGAGCTTCTTGAGTGGGAGGGAATCACCGACCCGAAGGTTCGTGCCAAGGCGGAGCCTCGTGCCGGGCATGGTATCGGTGTGGTCGAGGCCCCCCGCGGGACCTTGATCCACGACTACCATACCGATGACAACGGCTGTATTACCAAGGCAAATCTCATTGTCGGCACAACGCATAACATTGCCCCGATGAATATGAGTGTGAAGAGCGCCGCGACAACACTTATCCGCAACGGTGAATATAATGAGGGGCTGCTCAACCAGGTTGAGATGGCCGTGCGTGCCTATGATCCCTGAATGTCCTGCGCCACGCACCGCCTGGATGGTGGTGTTCCGGTAGCAATCTCCATTATTGACGCAAAGGGCAGGGAGATAGACAATATACGTAACTGATCTTGTCTCTTGTCCCTTCACCGGTGTATAACAGCGTATGATACATGTATTTTCGTAACAGACAGCAGAGAAAGGAGGTCTCCACATGTCAAAGACAGAAAGGATCAAAGTGAGAGCCGCAAATCCAAGTGGGGCCTGTGGTAAACTGGATCATATGACGGTTGATGAGCTCAAGGCCCGGGCCGTCGGAGATGAATTTGATGGTTCCTGTCCTGCCTGCGGCAAGTTTCATCTGACCCGTGAAGAGATAGAGCGTATTGAAAAAGAAAGGGTGGTGGATTCTTCGAGCTATCAGGAGATGAAGAAAAACGCAGAAGCCTAAAGGGGAGGATAGGCCTTGAACCCAGCCTTTTTTCATGGTAAGGCAAAAGCGGTTATAGGTAGATTCTCTGCAAGCAGAGAATCTATATCCGATGAGCTCTTCGCTGGGAGATGTTTTGTGGGAAGACCGTTGGGGCTTGACTGCCGGGCATTTCCAGGGGTTTTTCTCGCCTTCTGTCACTCCTTGTTTTGAGAGAGACTTCCGGCTGTCCAGTTTCAATTTGTCTGTGCCGATGCCCGGTTTTTTCTGGGCTGTAATGCATTGGAGAAAGAACTTGGGTTGTGATCTGGAACGTCAAAGGGCCTTATTGCGCGAGCTGCACCAGCTTGTCGATCGTCCGATGCGACTGATGGTGGTCTGCGGTACGCAGAACAGGGCCATCTTGAAGCATGGTCTGCGTGAAAAGTTTCCCCGTGAGCTGGAGCTTGTCGCCGGTCCGGGTTGCAGTGTCTGTGTTATGCCGGCCGGTCATATTGATGCTTTCGTGAAGATCGCGATGCAGCCCGGTGTGATTATGGCTGCCTGTGACGATATCCTGAAGGTGCCTGGCAGCAAGGACTCTCTCGGCTCGGCGATGAAAAAAGGCGCAAGGATCAGGAGTATCAACGCGCCGATGGATGCGCTTGATATAGCGCGTCGTGAGCCGGAGGCCACTGTGGTCTATCTTGCGGTCGGTTTTGAGGCCACTGCTCCAGGCGTTGCCGAGACCATACTGGAGGCTGCCAGCCTGGGAATCGAAAATTTTTGTGTCCTTCCCTCAATCCGGTTGCTGCCTCCGACCATCGATCTGTTGATGATGGATCCCGGGCTGAATATCCGGGGCGTTCTTTGCTCTGATCAGATCAACACCATTTCAGACACAGAAGCATATTCAGAACTTGCCAGGCGGCATAATCTTTCCTGCTATATTGCCGGTTTCGATATTGACGATATTCTCGGAGGGATTGTCAGTCTGGCCCGTCAAATCCGTAACGACGAGTCGGTTTTTGACGATACCTCGTCGTTTATCTATTCGTCGGCAGACAACCGCAAGGCAAGGAGGATGGTCTCGGAGGTCTTCTTCAAGGTGGATACCGATTGGCGGGGGCTTGGCACCATAGAAAAGAGCGGTTTTGTTATCCGTGATGAACTCTCTCTCTTTGATGCGACAAAGCGTTTCAACGTGCGCTTTAAGGAGGGGGAAGAGTCCTGTATGTGCCAGTGTAATGCGATCATCTCAGGCAGAGAGCTGCCTCCGGACTGCCCTGCCTTTGGCATGGTCTGTACACCACAGACCCCTATCGGACCATGTATGATTTCCGATGAGGGGCTGTGTCATTCCTATTTTAAGTATGGTATCCAGACCTTTTCCCGAGACTGAACCGTCGTCTTTGCTCTGCGAATTCTCGGAGCGGGCCAGCATCTTATCGATCATGCAAGCAAAAAGTCTGTGAGAAATTTGGAGCAGACCCTGTTTTCTACATACGGCTGGCGTTGATAAGGATATGGCAGATGATCGAGGCCCCATAACCAAGGGCGATGACCGGTGTCCATTTAAGATGTGCATTAAAGGTGTACACACCCCTGGCCGAACCCATAAGGGCAACTCCAGCCGCCGAACCGATCGAGAGAAGACTCCCTCCCACGCCTGCCGTCAGTGTTACCAGCAGCCATTGTCCAAGTGACATATCCGGAAGCATGGTGAGAACGGCAAACATCACCGGTATATTATCAACGATGGCCGAGAGCAGACCAACCATCACGTTTGCCGTCGTCGCTCCGAGATCGTGGTAGAGAAACTGAGAGACCATGGCAAGGTAGCCAAACTGCGACAAGCCTCCGACACACAATATGACACCGTAAAAGAAAAGAAGGGTATCCCATTCGGCGCGGGCAATTTTTTTAAACAGATCGAAGGGGTCTGGTTTGGAATAGGCCTGCTGGGCCAGTGGGTTATCGTCAACATCGTAGTTCCGATGCTCCTTTCTCTTGATATAGTAGGAGAAAAAGCCGAGGTAGCCGAGCCCCAGCATCATTCCGGTTGCCGGCGGTAGATGCAGATAATTATGAAAGGATACGGCGGTGGTAATGGTCAGCAGAAAGAGGAACATAATCCGCTTTGCGCCGATCTTGAGTACATACTGATCCTTACTCGGTCTTGGCGTCTTCTGGCTGATGAAAAAGTTCATGATCATCGCCGGAACCAGCCAGTTAACGAGAGATGGGATAAAAATGTGGAAGAATTCAGAAAACTGAACAAGTCCTTTTTGCCAGACCATCAGCGTCGTTATGTCGCCAAACGGGGAAAAGGCCCCTCCGGCGTTGGCAGCAACGACAATATTGATACAGGCCATAGAGACGAAAACCCTGTCTTTCCCGCCTACCGCCATTGCCACGGCACCCATCAACAGGGCCGTGGTCAGGTTGTCTGCAACCGGTGAAATGATAAAAGCGAGAAAGCCGGTTACCCAAAAAACGGTACGCAGCGAAAAGCCTCTTGTGACAAGCCAGGAGCGCAGCGCCTGAAAGATGTTTCTTTCGTCCATCGCATTTATGTAGGTCATGGCAACGAGCAAAAAAAGAAACAGTTCTGCGTATTCCAGAAGGTTATGGCGGATGGCAAGCTCGGCATCGTGGGGTCTGCCCAGACTGTTGAAGGTGAGGGCCACGAAAACCCAAATGATTCCAGCCGCCAGCAGTACCGGCTTGGATTTTCTCAGATGAAGTCTTTCTTCAAATATAACAAGGGTGTACGCTGAGACAAAGAGCAACAGCGAAAGGATGCCAAAAAGGTTGTCGGTGAAATTGGTAGCCCCATGGCTGGCGGCGGCGGTTTCGTGCCCTCCGGCAGCACCGCTTGCCAGGGCAAATCCAGATGGGAGAAGTGCGAAAAATAAGGGTACGAGTAGTTTTTTTATCATGGTTTTTTCCTGTGCAAAATAAACAAACGGGGATAGAAAGATCTTTTGGCCATTTTTCCAACCCGCAGAATCGTATCTTCGGAAGGAGATCTTTGCCTGCGGCAGGGGCTGTCCTGCAGGCTGTGGTATTGATCAAATGCCTGGAAATTGAAGGCGTTATAGACGATCAACATGATCTTAACGAAGGTTTAAAAGCGCCAATATAACAGCAGTAGATTATTCTGGCAAGGTAACTACGTGTAGGACTTCACCCATTTTTTCTAGAGCTCTTATTCTGGCAAGAGATGCAGCAATTTTTACAAGTTTCATTTGTCACAACTGTAATTTACGGAACTCAATCTGTTTTGACATTTTGTATTAAATAATGGGCGAAGTCCTTAACTGCTCATATCCAGAAAAAAGATCCAGAAGGGGAAGAAAATGCCTGTTACCTTTTGCCGGCTATTTCACAAGTTATTCTTCGGTGTTTTCTAATTAGAGGTTGACTTGATATCTGAATTTTGCTAAAAATTTTGCGGAAAGCTTATTGTTGCAAAATTGTTAGCAAAATCGGAGTGGCAGATGTCTTTTTGAGTTCTTGTCGGCTCTCAACCGAGAGATACCATTGTTCCTAATTTCTTGATGGAGGTCAGAATGAATATTGCAAAGAAAAAAACGATATCTTGGATTGCATTTATGTTGTTGGTTTTATTTCTGGTTTCCGTCTGTCAGTCTTGGGCTGCGAAGGTTAAATATACCGACCACGATCCGCCTACTGGAATCAGAACCGGTTTTGTCAAAGATGTCTGGCTTCCGGCTATTGAGGAATTCTCTAATGGCCAAATTGAAATCCAGGATTTTTGGGGTGGAACCCTATTGGGCTCCAAAGAAGTTCTCAATGGTGTGGGTGACGGTATTACCCAGATGGGATTTGTATATCCAGGGCATTATCCTGGTCAATTAGCAGTCCATACTATTTTTAAGCTTTTTCCCCGAGGACCGGCAAAGTTTTCTGACATGGTATGGTTCTATCGTAAGGTTTATGAGGAAGTTCCAGAGCTTAATGAAGAATTGAAAAAAGCAAATATCAAAGTGTTGATGATTACTGCAGGCCTGCCTGGAGCGTTTTGTGGAACTAAAGAAATAAACAGTTTGGACGATATTCAAGGAGATAAATGGCGTGCCAGTGGCAAATGGGCATTACGGTTTCTTGAGAATGCCGGAGCAGTACCGGTTTCTGTGCCTTGGGGTGATATCTATATGGCCCTTCAGACCGGGACCATCAAAGGCTGTTTTACCAATTATGACGGCATCCATATGATGAAGTTTGACGAAGTTGCCCCCAATCTTCTTGTATCCAAGGAGCTGTGGTTTGCGATTCCTTTTCTTCATGTCGTCAATTTGGATTGGTACGAAAAACAACCGGAAGTGGTTCGTAAGGCGCTGGAAAAAGCTTCAGTAATGGCCGAAGAAAAGTTTGCCAACATCTATGACAAGGCCTTCGATCAGATTATGGCTGAACAGAAGGCTGCTGGAGTTGTGGTGACCACCATGTCAGAGGCTGACGTGGCTAAATGGGAAAACAAGAGTGAGCTTGCGAAACTGCAGGCACAATGGGTTGCTGAAGCGGAAAAAAATGGTCTTACAACAGCAAAATCGGTAATGGAAAAAGTTCGTGCCATCCATCAACAAGCCATGGAAAGATAGTGAGACCACTGGGAGGAGTTCGTGAATAACTTTGTGCATAAGAGCAACCAGGTTCTGTCGGGCATGTGTGGTTGGTTGATGCTGGTTATGATGTCCTTGCTGGCCATCGATATTCTTGGCAGAACCGTTAACCGTCCGTTGCAGGGCATGGCAGAGCTTTCTGTCTTTGTGATGATGATTGTCATCTATTTGGGCTTTTCGCGTTGTGAAGAGCATCGGGAACATGTGGGACTGGAAGTGGTCGTGAACTTTTTGCCTGTAAGAGCCAGGCGAATTGTTGGCGTTTTAAAGCATATTCTGGCCGTTATTGCTGTGGCTCTTTTGTTGTATGCCGTAGCCGTAGACGCCTGGTCTGCTTATGAGCATAACTCCAGTCTGGAAGGAACCATGGAAATTCCCATCTGGCCAGTTAAATTCATTATGGTGGTTGGTATGGCCTTCTTTTTGATGCAAAGCGTCATCAATTTAATCCAGGATGTCAAACAGGCTAATGATAGCCTTGAATAGTGATTTTGTAGCCGGATCACCATTTTTAGACGACGTTTGGTTTGGAAATGGCATTTGGCAGCACCAATGACGAGGCATTTTATCAATGGATTTTATGACCGGCGGCGTATTGTGTGTTGTTCTTCTTTTATTACTGATGGCTACCGGGTTGCAGATCGGATTGTCGTTTTTGTGTGCCGGTCTTGCCGTGAGTACACTCCTGCTTGACTTTGACAGCTCCCTTTCCCTGCTTGGCAAAGCAGCCTATCATTCTATAGCTACACCGACCTGGGCATGTATTCCGCTGTTTATTCTCATGGGTTCGTTTGCTGCTGAAGGCGGCTTTGCCAGCCGGGCCTATCGAGGGGTGCATGCCCTGAGTCACCGGTTGCCGGGTTCTTTGATGATTGCCACCTGTTTCAGCAGTGCCGTTTTCGGCGCTGTTTCTGGTTCTTCGATAGCCACGACGGCAATTTTTGGCAAAATGGCAATCCCGGAGATGTTGCGTTTTCGTTATGATAAAGCATTTTCGGTTGGTTGTATTGCATCAGCTGGAACCTTTGCCTCGATGATTCCACCCAGCATGATGATGGTTATTTATGCCCTGTTCACCCAACAATCGGTGGGGAAACTCTTTGCTGCCGGTATTGTGCCCGGAGCAATTACGGCCGTTGTTTACTCTGTATTGATCATCACCAAGGTGAAACGTAATCCAGATATTGCCCCGCATATCAAAGAACTTAATACCGATACCCCTTTTTTTGAACAGCAGGCTGCTCGACGGAAAGAAATCTTCCAGATTTGGCCGGTAGTGTTGATTGCATGTATTGTTTTGGGTGGAATTTATTCGGGTTTGTTCACCCCTACCGAAGCTGCGGCTGCCGGAGCCTTAAGCACTCTGGTTCTTGGCTGGTTTCTTGGCTCTTTCAGAAAACTGGAACAGGTTACTCTTTCAATGAAAGGTTCGGCAAACACCACAGCCATGTTGTTTCTCATCAATATTGGCGCGCTGTTTTACAGCAGGATCTTGGCTGTTACCCGGATGCCGACAGAGATGAGCATGTTTCTTAACAATCTTAACCTGCCTCCTTTTGTTATCCTTATGGGGGTGTTGATAATCATGCTTCTTCTTGGCATGATCATGGTGCCTGTCGGCATTTATGCCTTAACTTTGCCTGTGGTTTTTCCTTTGATTACCAGCCTCGGCTATGACCCTATATGGTTTGGCGTTATTGCTCTTAAACTGACTGAAATTGGTGCAATCACACCACCGGTGGGACTTAATGTATTTGCCATGAAAGGAGTTATTCCTAGAGATGCGAACATTACAATTGAAGATATTTTCAAGGGATGTTGGCCGTTTTGTCTCTGTGACATCATTGTGCTGATTGCTCTTATACTGTTTCCCAAAATAACCTTATGGCTCCCTGGGCTGTTGCTTGGATAAAGGTAACTGCAGGGGGCAATACAAAAATAACAGGAAATTGAATGCAAATGATTGATAAACAGATAGAGCTTCTGATCAAAGGTAATCTGGTGTTGCCCGATAGAGTTGCTTACAATAGCTGTGTGGGCGTTTCTGGTGGTGTAATAATCGGTATTTATGACTCTTGTTGTATACCTGATGCACAAAAAATCATTGATGTTAGCGGCTGTTTCGTTTTTCCCGGCGTTGTCGATGCTCACGTGCATTCCTATAGCTTTCTGAATGAAGGTTTTGAAAATTCGACAGCCGCCGCCGCCGCCGGAGGTGTTTCCACCATTATTGAAATGCCTTATGACAAAGGAGCTCCAGTCAATAATCCTGAGATACTGGAAAAAAAGATCGATGCCGTAGGACGTCTGGCAATGGTAGATGTGGCGCTTCTTGCTACTCTGCCCAAAACTGGCGGCATAGAGGGGATCGAACCCATGTGTCGTCTGGGAGCGTGTGGCTTCAAACTCAGTTTGTTTGAAACCGATCCCGATCGTTTTCCTCGTATTGAAGATGATGTGTTGCTCGAAGTTTTACCTCTGATTAAAGCCCAGGGGCTGACTGCGGGCTTCCATGCCGAAAATGATGTGATTATTGAGGCATTGGTTGCCCGCAGTAAGGCTGAAAAACGGACTGACCCGCTGGCTCACTGCCGTACACGGCCACCGGTTTCGGAAAGTCTGGCAGTTGGCAAGCTTTTGGAACTTACCTTGTGGACCGATTCGAGTCTTCATATTTATCATTGTTCGCATCCTCGGTGTGTGGAAATGATTGAGTGGTATCGTGCCCAGAATGTTGATGTGACGGTAGAGACATGTCCGCACTATCTGTTGATGAGTGAAAACGACATGCCACAAAAGGCAGCTTTCGCCAAAATCAACCCGCCCATGAGAAAATTTGAAGAAGCTACTGTGATGTGGCAGTACGTAATAAACGGTGAGATAGACATGATAACCTCGGATCATGCTCCGTGGCCGCTCGAGAATAAACAGAATTTGGATATTTTTGCCAATGGCTCAGGTGCTCCGGGACTGGAAACCCTTTTGCCTCTGATGTACAGCGAAGGTGTAGTTGCGCGTGGGCTGAGTCCTGTGGAACTGTCCAGATTGATGTCTGCGAATCCGGCCCAAAGATTTATGCTTGCCCCGAGAAAAGGGCACATTGCCCTTGGTGCGGACGCAGACTTTGCTATACTTGATCCCTCTATTCAATGGACGATTAAAGGTTCGGAAAGCTATTCCTCGGCAAAATGGTCTCCTTACGAAGGCATGTCTGTTACCGGCAAAGTAGTCAGAACTTTGGTGAGGGGCCGGGAAGTATTTAGAAACGGCAAAATCTTAGTAGAGGGGGCAGGAGGGGAGTATATTCCTGCATGCCTCTGAAATTAATGGTTTTCTAATGCTGAATTAACAGCGATTGGGGAATACGATAGACCTTTCATGACCATCGGCCAAATGGTGCTGGTCGCAACAGCCAGGCTCTGTCTTTGTATGTAGTCACAATATGTTGTTTGGGAAGGTATTCCAGTTCGATGCTATAGCAAGTAGATTGTTTTTTCTGGAAAGATACGACGGCTGGTACAAGATGGTTGAGCATTTTTTAAGGAAATTTTTTGATGAGCGACCCTATACCCAATCTTACGGAACGTTTGAGTAGACATGCCAAACAGTTTACCCAGAGGGATCGGCTTATCGCCGATTACCTTTTGCGTTCTTATCCGGCCTGTCTGTTTCAAAACGCATCTGATATCGCTGAGAAACTGGAAATCAATGTCTCGACGGTTACCCGGTTCTTCCCCAAAATAGGGTACGGTAATCTTAAGGAAGCCTGGGCCGATCTTCGCCGGGATTTACAGTTTCTGGTGGATTCGCCTCTTACCCGCTTTCAATCGAGTTGTACGGATGAGTCTGAAACAACGCAGGCTCTGATCCAGGCTATGGAGACGGACTGGACAAACATCCAAAAGAGCCTGAGTTCCGTGGATGCAGAAAATATTGAGCGTTTTCTCGATTTGATAGCTGATCAGAGCCGTGGCTTTTATTTTCTGGGAACTGGCAAAGAATACTCGTTGGCCTATTACTTTTTATACCAGCTTGTAGGCCTTCGCAATAACGCCCTGCTCATTGATCCATCAAATGTGGTTAACCATCTTGCCAATTTGCAATCTTGCGATGTGTTGGTAATATTTGATTTTAGACGTTATGCCGCTTTACATAGCATGGCCGCCGAATACGCCAAAGAAATTGGGGCTTGTTTGGTTGTTTTTTCTGATTCGACAATATCACCATCTGCGAGAATTGCCGATTGCCTGTTTTTAATCCACTCAGAGGGGATATCTGCGTTTGACTCTTATACAGCCGGAATGACGTTGATTAATGCGTTACTGGGAATGATAGTTGCCCGTAACAGGAACCCGTTTGAGGCAAAGTACAACCGCTTGGAACATCTTAAACATCGAATGAAAATTTTTTCTTTTAATGAAGAATGTGTTTTTTTAGATCTAAAGGAAAAAAAGGCTGATAGCCTTCTTCGGGGAACTCATGGAGACTCTTGGAATTCTCACTCTGGGACAGACACCAAGGCATGATATTGAACGCCTTTTTAAAACCTGCATGCCTGGAGTGCCTACTATTATTGAAGGGGGGCTGGATAACACAAAACAGAGCTTCATTGAGGCATTTGCAAGAGAAAACAGTGAGTATCCTTTACTCGTGGTATTGGCAGATGGGACGACTCGCCAGCTTCCTATGTATCGATTAATTCCTCGACTAGAAGAGGCCGCTTGCCGGTTGTCGGATCGTGGGGCGCGTCTTTTGGTCCTTATGTGCACAGGTAATTTTGCAGACTTACAGAGCCCTGTTCCGGTGATCTATCCAGGTCGTCTGGTGTCAGCAGTTGTTAGTGCAATGTTTCCTTCAGGACGGCTCTGCATTGTTGTTCCCAACTCCGGGCAAAAAGCACCAGTCCGTGTTATCTGGGAGGCCAGAGGTTTTGAGGTGATAATAAAGGTCGCTTCACCGAAAACGCCTTCTCTTTTATATCATGAGGCCGATGAACTCCGGGACCAAAAACTGGATCTTGTGGTTCTGGACTGTATGGGGTTCAATCAGGAACAAGCTCACGAGGTGCGCCGTCGGTCCGGCCACCGGGTTATCTGTCCACAACGCCTTGTGGCTCAAGTCTGTGCCGAGATAATCGGGATCTGAGGCAAAGAGCTTGAAAGAGGTGGTAAGAAATATGGGTGCTTAGAGTAAGCTTGTATTTCGCCTCAGCGAGGCGCAGGAGGAATGATGCAAAAAAGATTCCGAGGGTGAATTTTCTAATGAAAACAATAGCATAAATGGAAGACACCTTGTTCAAGGTGTCCATATCAATGTTTGATGTTTTGTGTTGTCAGCAATGATATTGATTGTTTCGTTTGTATCCCTGGATTTTTCCCTTCGCCCCAGATTTCTCATGAATTTTTTATTTTAACTTTAGCGGTTGATATTACTCTGGGAATTTAATCTTCTACAAAAAGTAATCTGTTTAGGACGGAATATACAAAAAAACGCCCCTGCGGGTGGCGATTCTCCCCTAGGCCTGGCAAGACGTTCCGTGTAGTAGATTACAACGGTACGCCTTGTTGTATAGATATTTTATCGAAATTGGCAAATCCAGGAAGGAGAAATTGGTGAAGAGTAATCTTATCCGGGGTATGCCTTCAGGATAATACGTACCATTATGACAATGCGTAATCACTAAGATTAATCCCCAATATTTCCTCCACGGGAGGATATACCGACGGGTCTTTAATACTTGATGATAACGGAATTTTATCTTTTCCGATATGAAAGACATGCACCGACATGTTGGGTTGCAGCTTACTGGCACTGACAGGTTGCCCATGATCGTTAAGAACTGTAATAACATCAGGATAGCTGGCAATACGTTGCCCTGCGGCATCATCAATCGCCATGTATTCGTTCATGGTGTGCAGGAAAATGGCATCATCTCCCTTACCCACGGTAATAATACCGACATCAAAGGCCTGGTTGGTATAATGTAGTGTGTTTTCGGCAATTTTACCGCTACGAAAGATCTCTCCGTCAGTGGCCTTGCAGATGGCGTCGATAACAGCTGTACCGCCTTTTTTTTCGGCAGCAAAAATGGCCTGTCCCAATTTCAGGGCCAGTGAAATTCCTCCCAGGGCTGCGTGGTTGCGCACATAGCCTGCCCGAATTGGATTGCGACAACTTGCGATAAAGCCTCCGGCCATATCTGCGGCTTTACGCAAGACTGGCGAAACCTTTGCCGTTGCTCCTTTGGTAACGAGTTCAATATATTGATTTTTGGTACGGTTGCCGCCAACGGCAGTCTGGATCATCGGTTCAGGGCTGTTGGCAAGCCCTAATGACCCCATATCGCCTGTTGGGTGGGCGCGAACATCGCCCACCGCATCAACCACTTTGGTGCCCAGCAGTGCTGAGGGGAGCCAAGCATTGACCGTGGATGACATGCCGTTTTGTCCAATAATCAAGCCACTTAAAGGCTCTCCCAGAGCTTCTGCCAGCATTTTGGTGGCTTTAACATAGTCAGATCCGAGCATTTCCCATTCGGTGAGACCACCGGGAGCACCGATTGCTGCCGCTGTTGCCACCCATTCATTGTCGTCAAGTTCTTCAATGGCAGCCAGTTCAGGGCGCCCGATAGTTACTGCTATGGTACCCAGTTCCCGGCCGTGTTCGACCCAACCGCCGCCACCGCAGGCAAAAACAGCACCGCCGCGAACGGCAAACTCAACATCCTGTAATGTTAAAATTCTTCCCATTAGTATTCTCTTATTTTTATTTATTCTTAACGATATCAAATAAACATCGTTTTCTGATACTTCTATTGACCCAGAGCAAATCTTTCAATTGCTTCAGCCATTACCGACACTCCTTGAGCAAGATCTTCGGCATCCGTCCACTCCTCGGGACAGTGGCTTTTGCCCGCCAGACTGGGTACAAAAACCATTGCCATTGGGGCAAGATGTGCCATAAAGGCGGCATCGTGTCCGGCACCGCTGGGCATGTACCTGTGGCTGATACTCTGGTTTTTGCAGGCCTTACCTAGATGGGCCACTAACTCTGCATCACTGTTTACGGGAATGGTATCTGTTAAACGCTTCCATGACTGAATTTTTATACTGTCAGTGGAGCATTGTTTTTGGGTAAAACTCTTCAGTCTGGTAACAAAATCTTCCATCAAGGCTTTATTATCGGAGCGGATATCAAAAACGAGTCGCACCTGCCCCGGTATAACATTGGAGGCATTGGGAGAGACAAATATCTGCCCACAGGTCGCGACCAGATAATTATCGTTTGTTGAGTCCATTTGCCCGGCCAGCATGGTGGCATGACTAATTACTGCTGCCGCTGTGTTCAGGGCATCCTGACGATTGGTCATCGGTGTTGTGCCCGCATGATTACTCTGTCCGAGCAGTACCATTTCCAGACGAATAATGCCGACAATACTAGTAACTATACCGACCGCAAGTTGTTCGTTTTCCAAAACACGCCCCTGTTCTATATGTAATTCGAAAAAGGCCGCAATATCGTTACGTGTTGTTAGATTGTCAGGATGTCCACCCATTCTTGTTATCGCCTCAGAGAGGAGTTCGCCTGTCTCGGGGTGGGAGGTATTGAGCAAATTCTCATCCAGAAATCCACTTATGCCACGGCTCCCCACACAGGAAATGCCCCATTCACTGGGTTCTTCTGCCAAAAAATCGATAAGCTGAATGTCATGCTCAAAAACCATACCCCGCTCCCGCCACGAAAATATGCACTCCAACCCTGCAAGAACACCGGCAATACCGTCAAAACGGCCACCTGAGGGGACGGTGTCGCTATGTGAACCAATGACAATATATCTGCCGCCTGTATTACCCTGTAATGTGCCAATCAGATTACCCGCGTTATCGATATGTGTTTTCAGCCCTGCGGCTTGCATCTGTTCGGTTAACCAGGCTCTACCCTGTAAAAAAAGTTTGCTGAATGAACGACGGGTATAGGGGTTATCCGCTTCGGTAATTTCTGCCAGCTTCATCAACAGATTCCAGTAGCGTTGTTGATTGATTTTCATCGATGGGTACTCCGTTGCAAGGGAATACAAATGAAATGTTACGAGCGGACAAATCAACCGCCAGATAAAGGGTCTTTGGACAAGCAAGGCCTATGCGGCAAATCTTGATCGTACAAGGACAGGCTGCCTAATCCAGAAGCCTGAGCTGTTGCATAATATACTCGAGCATCAAGAGGAATGGTAACGTAACTATCCCCGCCTTCAGCCCGAACGTCTCACGAGCTGTTTAGCTTTATATATAATGCTCTGATCTCATTGCAAATAATAAATTTTTCAAAAAGACATTTTATTTTTACAGAGAGGCACAAAAAACGTCCCCTGCGGGTGGACGATTTTTCCGTAGGCTCTCGTTACAAGGTGTTTCGCACAGTACACGGCAGAAGTACGCCTTGTGCTTTGGCCTCCGAAAAACTTTGTCCATAAAGAAAACCAGGTTGAGGTGTCGAAAGTCTGCTTAACGCCCTTATCTCCTTTTTTTCCTGCGGAAGGCCACCAAAAATACAGTCCCGGCGATAATACCAGCCACCCTGAACTGCCACATTGGAAAAAATGCGATAATTCCGGCCCCAATCAGTGATGCCCGCTGCAAAAGGTTCAACCTGGAGTTCAGATATCCGGCAAAACCGATCGACAGGAAATAGCCGGCGATAAAGGTTGAGACAATAACCCAGGCAATCTGCAGCAGCTCGCCCTGCATCAGCAGATTTGAATCATAAACAAAGGCGAAGGGCACGATAAATGCCACGACTCCTATACGCATCGCAGTCAAGGCAATTTTCATCGGATTGTCCTGTGCCACGGTTCCTGCGGCAAAGGCGGCCAGAGCAACCGGCGGCGTCATGTTGGACAATACCGCAAAATAGAAAACAAACAGATGGGCATTCAGGGGCGGAAAATTATGGGCTGTCAATGAGCTTACCCCGAGAGCCGCAGCGATAATATAGGCTGAAGTCGTAGGCAGGCCCATGCCAAAGATAACCGCAAGGATGGCGATCAGAATAAGGGCCACAAAGCCATAGCTGGCACTTAAGGCTGCGATCACCGCACCGATCTTGAAACCGACACCGGTCAGGGCGATTGAACCGATGACAATCCCCGCTGAGGCACAGGCAATAGCGATGACCGGTACCGAATATCCGGCCATAATAAAGGCCTGGTATATCCTTTTCGGTCCCATTATATAGTCACGGTTAAACAGCGAGACTGCCCATGAAATAACAATGGCCACAAGTCCGGCAAGCATTGGTGTTCGGCCGCTGAGCAACGCGATCACCAGAACCAGAATGGGCAGCAGTAAAAAACTTCTTCGTAAAACGTCGCTCCAACGGGGAAGTTCCTCTTCCGCCAGACCGGTAAAACCGTCTCTTTTCGCGATAAAATGGATCATCATCAGCGCTGTTCCATAATAGAGAAGAGCGGGCAGCAGCGCGGCGATCATGATGATCTTGAATTCAAGTCCGAGATAGGCGCTCATTACAAAGGCTCCGGCACCCATAAGCGGCGGCATGAGCTGGCCACCGGTGCTTGCCATGGTCTCTATACCGCCGGCAAGAAAGGGCTTGAAGCCAACCCGTTTCATCATCGGGATGGTAAAATTGCCGGTCGAATAGACATTTGCCACCGCAGAGCCTGAGATAGAGCCAAACAGGCAGGAGCTGATAACCGCAATCTTGGCAGGGCCGCCAACCGATTTACCGGCAACCCTTGAAGAAAAAGCCATAAACCAGGGACCAACCCCGCTCACCTCAAGAAACGCCCCCAGAATAAGAAAGATGACCACATAGGTCGCAGATACACCGAGAGGAATGGAAAAAATACCATCAGTGGTCAAAAAGAGCGATTCAATAACCTCCCGCAGACTAAACGCCTCACCTTTCATCATCCCCGGAAAAAATTCGCCATATAACATGTAGATGGCAAAGAACGCACTGATAATGGTGAGCGGCCAGCCCAAAAGTCTGCGGGTTGCCTCGATGAGCAAAACCACCAGGATACAACCCAGAAAAAGCTGTGCGTTTGTTACCTCATCTATCTGAGACACCCGAAACAGGATCTCTTCTGCGTGTATGATGCCATAGATGCCAGGCGCGATGGCAAGCAGAGCCAGCAGCCAGTCATACCAGGGGATTCTGTTTTTGGGGGCGGTTTGGGAAAACGGCCAGTAAAGAAAGGCCAGTGGCAGCACCCAGGTCAGATGGATCAGCCTCTGCAGCCAGGCCTCCAGAACTCCAAAGGCAGCGGTATAGAGATGAAAAAGGATTCCGGACACAATCCAGACCGAAAGAGAGGCTATCAAGGCTTTATTGTCAAATTTCCTCATAGATATAGTGAGATAAAAATATTTTCATTTTCTCTGCAGTGGAGGGAAAAGCCTCCGCCCGGCAGGCGAAGGCTTCCACGAAAAACAGACTGAAGGCGCTATTTTTGTGACTCGAAATAGGCTTTTGCGGCCGGATGCATCGGCAATGTTTTGGAAACTGCGCTCTCTGCTCCAAAGGAGGAAAAGTCCTTGATCGTGTCGGTCAGTTCACCCTTTTTCGCCAGAAGGGTCTCCGCCATTTTTTTCACAACAGCATCGGGCAGATCCTTTCTGATAACGGCAATGGTATAATCGCCAACGGTCGGGATCTCTTCGGTGACACTCTTATACACGCCCGGTTTGATGATATGGGTTCCGGTGCCATAGGCCTCTGCCAGCTTGGCCAGGGCCTGTTTTTCCACCGGCAGGATAACGACCTCTGTCTGGCTCTCAATATTCATGACGATAGAGGCGATCTGGCCAACAGAAAAGGTAAACATATCGATATGGTTATCCGCGATCAGCCCGGCACCATCCGAGTATGAGGCGAACTGCACTTCACCGCCGCCGCTCTTTATCTTTTTCCAGTCGGTATCATAGCCCAGCTTCAGCAATGAGCTGACAACAAACTCAGAAGACGAGCCGGGTTTTAAGCTGCCGATTCTGATATCTTTGACCTTGAGCGCATCGCCCAGCGTTTTGATATTGTGTTTTTTGGCAAAATCAGCCCGCAGAATAAAGTAGGTAACCTGTGGGTAGAGATTGGCCAGGACAACGGCATTTTGTACCGGTTTCTTGAATTTCCCCTGTCCTTTGACCGCCGCTCCTAAAAGCGAACCCACAGAAAATCCGACATCGGCTTTTTTACGGTCAATATTGATAACGTTTGATACCCCGCCGCCGGTTGAAGCGGATGTCTGCACTCCATTTTCGGTAAAATACGAACTGAACGCCCCGCCGAGAACAAACCAGTTTCCACCCTGGGGGCCGGAAACAAGCCTGTAGCTTTCCGCCGATGCGGTAATCGGCAAAAGAGAGATTGCAGCACAGATAAGAGCTCCTTTTACAACCGATGTAAACTTCATAACCATCTCCTTTGTTAAGATTTATGTTGTACAGCCGAAAAAGGCGGCGAATGCCTCTCGTCTTTGTTGATGTTCAACGGCAGAAAAGAGGTTGAGACTGGCCTGGAAACACCTTGCAACGATGAATGAGTAATTTTGACTCGATTATCCCGCAGGTTTCTTTAAAAGTAAATACTTTTGTTCTGCTTTTTCAAGGACCTGAACCGGAAGATTGATCCATCTCAAACCATCGGTATGGGTGCGCAAGGCTGACAAATATCAATGGTAAAAATCCCTTTTCAGGAAGCTGCAAGGACCAGCCCTGATCTGGCACGAGAATCCAACGGCTCTTCCTCTTCTCGGAAAAGGTGTGAAGACAATGCATCAGCTTCGTTGAACACGAGGAGAAGAACCGTCTCTGCCCTGCATAAAAGGCGGACCTTATGAAAAAGCTGATGCACGGTCCGCCATACGACTACTCTGCAGGAACATATTTTATCAATGGACAATCGTCGCAGCCAGCCTGGGGCATGTCTGTCGCATCGTGGACGTGTTTGATGATAGAGGCAACAGCACTTTTACTGTCCGGAAACATATGTTCCATCCCTATCTTATCGAGAAGATTGGTTCTCTTAAGGACGTTCAGCACCTGCATCTTGACACCGCACATCGCAAAGCCAAGGCCCGCCGAGCGGATCATTTCGCAGAGCGTCTCCAAGGCCTCTTCTCCCGAGGCATCCATATCATTGATACCGCGGGCATCAATAAGGATATAGCGGAGATCCGGTTTTTCATTGCGGAATTTCATGACCTGTTCGTCAAGATAACTGGCATTGGCGAAAAAGAGCGGGCCGTCAAAGCGCACCACCGAGATATGGCGGCAGCCGCGTAATCTGTAGTCTTCGGCACTTTTAAGAACATTATCGTCGCTCAACGAGAGGGTGGCGACAACAGGCCGCATTGATTTATAGAGAAAGACAACCATCGACAGGGCGACACCAATCATAATGCCCTTATCCAGATGCGGTGCAAAATAGAGGGTAATCACAAAGCTGAGTACCGAGATCACCCCATCATACCACTGTGCCTTCCAGGCGTGGATAAATCCTTTGACATTGATCAGTCCGATGACGGCCATCATTATTACGGCAGCCAATACCGCCTGCGGCAGGTGATAGAGAAGTGGAGTGAAAAACAGAAGGGTTATGACAACCATAACCGAGGTAACGACCGAAGAGACCCCTGATATGGCACCTGCCTGAAGGTTTACTGCAGATCTGGAAAAGGAGCCGGATACCGAATAGCTCGAACCGATCGAGCCGACGATGTTTGCCAGCCCCTGGCCGATAAGCTCCTGGTTGGGGTCAAGCTTCTGGCCGGTTTTGGCGGCGATGGCCTTGGCTATCGCAATTGCCTCCATAAAGCCGAGCAGGGAGATAATAACGGCCACTGGCAGCAGCTTAAAAAACAACTTGGGTGTCAGAGCCGGTATTTCAAATGGAGGGAGCCCTTTGGGGATTGTTCCGACAACGGCGCCGCCGCCCATCATCAGCAGATCTTCGGTGTTCAACACCGTATTCCCGATCTTCATACGCCAGATTTTCCCGTCTGTTTGTTCGTCCTGGGGGACTTCTCCGACCGGATAGAAGGTGGAGTTGTCTCCTCGTTGTACCCGGTTAAATTTTGTGGCTCGGATTTTTTTCCGCAGGAGATGGCTTTTCTCTTTCAGCTCTGCAACCTTCAGCGAAAGTATATCGACTTTGCTTTGGAAATGTATCAATTTCGGGGTGTCTGTCTTGTTTGTATTTCGTTCTTCTTCAATCTCCAGGCCGAAGGCCGCCCGTTCCTTACCGAGTACGTTTATTTCCGAGACGGTATGATTGAATTGATGGAGCTGCTCGAGGAAGCTCTCCGATTGAATGGTTTCTTCACTGATTCGGACATCGTTGTTGAAATGGGTGAAGTAGGAGACCAGCGTTGTCACTGCTACTGCCACAAGGACGTTGGGGATTCTTGGATTTATCCTGCGCAGCACAACCATAATAACTACTGCGCTGATACCGTAGACGAGAGTTGGAATGTGGGTATAGTCGAGCGCCGCCTGCCCGACTCGCAGCATGGTTTCGTAGTGGTGCCCTGCCTTATCAACGTATACGCCAAAAAACTTTGAGAATTGTGAGGAGGCGATAATAATCGCCGCTGCGTTGGTAAACCCATTGACGACTGGATGGGAGAGAAAATTGACAACCAGTCCGAGCCGCAGTACGCCAAGCGACATCTGGAAAATTCCTACCGTCAAGGCCAGGATAATTGAGTAGCCGATAAACTCTGTCGAACCAGCCGTTGCCAAGGGCTCCAGAGAGGCCGCCGACATAAGGGATACCACGGCAACCGGCCCTGTGGCCAGCTGTCGGCTTGAACCAAAGAGAGAGGCGACCATAGGGGGGAGAAAGGCGGCGTACAGGCCATAGTAGGCAGGGAGCCCGGCCAGCTGGGCATAGGCCATGGATTGGGGGATGAGAACCAGCGCCACTGTGAGGCCCGCAATAAAGTCTATCTTGAATTTACTTCCGTTGTAGTCCTTGAACCACTCAATGAAAGGAAATACCTTCAGAATCATTGGCTCACCTCTTGTTCAATTGCATTCAATAAAAGAAGCCTCGGTCCTTACGGATTTCCTTGGAAATCCCGCATCAAGGCCCTGCGGTCCTGTCGAAGAAAATGAATGAACATTCAGATATTGTGGGGCTAATCAACGCTTATTTTCTAATAATGTCAAGAAAAATCGATGGTTCGGTCATCTTTGCCGCAGTTTTTTGCAGAATATTTCGCAATATTGGTGAGATTCTTTTTTGGTCACGTTTTTCTGGTGTTGAGATAAGCCAATACGCCCAGGCCGCAGAGGACCATAAGCCCGCTGAGAACCTGTCCCATGGTAATAAAAGAGAAGAGAAAGCCAAGCTGGGGGTCCGGTTCGCGAAAGTTTTCAATGAGTATACGGAAAAAACCGTAGCATAGCAGGAAGATGCAGAAAATAGAGCCGTGGGGCCAGCTGCCTGTCCATGGCCTTTTGCGAAGACTCCAGAGGAGAAGAAAGAGGATAAGTCCTTCAAAGAGGGCCTCGTAGAGCTGTGAGGGATGTCTTGGCGAGGGGCCTCCTGCCGGAAAGACCATGCCGATCGCCGCCGTTGTCGTCCTGCCGTAGAGCTCGCCGTTGATAAAATTGCCGATACGCCCCAAAAAAAGCCCGATCGGAAAGGTCGCCGTATAGATATCGGCGACTTTCCAGAAATTCAGTCTTTTTCTGCAGTACAACAGCCCGCCGAGAAAGAGGGTGAAGCAGGCCCCGTGGAAGGACATCCCTCCATTCCAGGTGGCAAATATTTCCAGTGGATGGTCGAGGAAATATGCAGGGCTGTAGAAGAGGACATAGCCGAGCCTGCCGCCGACGATAACGCAGAGGATCAGAACGGTGTTCAGTCCCTCAAAATGTTTTTCCAGGGCGGTGTAGGCGAACTCCCTGATCTGTTTTTGTACCAGGAGGTAGGTTGCGATAAAACCGAGGACGTACATCAGCCCATACCAGTGGAGTTGCAGGGGGCCGATACTGAAAAGAACAGGGTCAATATCCGGGTAGCGCAGCATAGTCGTTTCCTGTGATGTCGTCAGTGAGCAGATTTTTTACAGGCGTTGGTTGCAGGTTGTCCCGAGAAAGGAGATCGTGATTTGTCCTCTGTCGGGGAGGGGTGGCAAAAACAGCCCTCGAGCAATCGCTTATTCCTCCTGAACCGCAGTGGAACTCTTTTTCCCCCTGGTCCCCTTGTGCCCTCTGCGCAGATGTATCTGGAGCACCGAGATTGCAGCGGGTGTTATCCCTGAGATCCTTGAGGCCTGGCCGAGTGAGCGCGGCTGGATCTTTGTCAGTTTCTCAACCACCTCATTGGAAAGCCCGGACAGACTTCGATAGTCGAGGTCTTCGGGAAGGGCCACGGATTCGAGCTTTTTGAAACGCGCAACCTGTTCGTGCTGTCTGGTGATATAGCCCTCGAATTTGATCTGCAGTTCTATCTCGCTGCAAAAGGGCTGATGCCGCAGATCGTTGACAAATTGCTGTTCTCTCTCCTGCAGGGGTATTTTTGAGAGGTTTTCGATAGTGATTTCCGGACGGCGCAGGATCTCGGCAAGACTCGATTTTTGTTTCAGAGCGGCGGAGTTGAGGGTGGCAAGGGCGGTGTTGACCTGCTCTGTCGGTTTGATCTCAATAGAGCCAAGTTCGCGTACACCGTCCTCGATGGCCATTTTCTTGTCCGTAAAGATCCTGTGTCTGTTGTTGCTTATCAGGCCAATAGCGTGGCCGATATCGGCCAGGCGCGCATCGGCGTTGTCTTCACGCAGAAGCAGCCGGTATTCGGCCCGTGAGGTAAAGAGGCGGTACGGTTCCAGCGTACCGCAGGTTATCAGATCATCAATCAGCACACCGATATATGCCTGCGATCTGTCGAGCACCAGCGGCTCTTCTCGAGCGATATAGCGTGTCGCGTTTATTCCGGCCATAAGCCCCTGGGCGGCGGCCTCCTCGTAGCCGGAGGTGCCGTTGATCTGTCCGGCAAGAAACAGTCCCTGCAGCCTTTTGCTTTCCAGCGAGGGCTTGAGGCCAAGGGGATCTATATAGTCGTATTCGATGGCGTAGCCGGGCCGTATGATCCTGGCCTTTTCCAATCCCTTGATCGAATTGACCATCTTCTGCTGTGTCTTGAGGGGAAGGCTTGTCGAGATGCCGTTGGGGTAGACCTCGACCGTGTCCAGCCCCTCGGGTTCGAGAAAAATCTGGTGCCTCTCCTTTTCTGGAAAGCGCATCACCTTGTCTTCAATCGACGGGCAGTAGCGGGCCCCGACACCCTGTATTATTCCGGCAAACAGAGGTGACTTGCCGATGTCCTCACGAATGATGGCATGGGTCGTTTCGTTGGTGTAGGTAATATAACAGGGCAGCTGGGGCAGGGTGTAGTTTCGCTGTGAGGAGAAGGAAAAATGCGCCGGCGGCGAGTCACTGAGCTGCTCTTCAAGCTCGGTGTAGTCTATTGTGTTTGCGTCCAGCCTTGGTACGGTGCCTGTTTTCATCCGGCCCATTTCAAAGTGCTGCTCCTTAAACCAGCGGGCCAGTGTTTTCGAGGCTGCACAGCCAATTCTGCCCGCGGAAAAGTTCTTCATTCCAATATGTACACGGCCGTCGAGAAAGGTTCCTGTGGCGACAATCACCGCCTCTACCCTGATCTGTTCGCCGATCGAGGTCAGAATGCCGGTTATCCTGTCTTTTTCGACAGTAAATCCGGTGACGACTGTCTGTTTGACGACCAGGTTGGCCTGTTTTTCGATAACCGATTTCATACGCAGACGGTACAAAAGACGATCCGCCTGGGCCCTCGAAGAACGCACTGCCGGGCCCTTGCTGGTATTTAACCGGCGAAACTGGATTGAGGTGGCGTCGATATTTTTGGCCATTTCTCCGCCCAGGGCGTCGATCTCCCGAACCAGATGTCCCTTGGCAAGACCGCCAATAGCAGGATTGCAGGACATCGCGGCGATGGTATCAACGTTGATGACGGCAAGCAGCGTCCTGTAGCCGAGCCTTGCCGCAGCCAAGGCCGCTTCACAACCGGCATGGCCTGCTCCAACGACGGCAATATCGTATGTCTCCTGGTTCATAAACGGTCTTTTGCTCTTCTTCGGCGCATTAGCGGACTGGGGCTGTATATCATATTTACTCTTTCCTGCCCGAGTCATATTCGGATTTTTTCCACCATAGCAGGGCCCATTGTATCGGACTTCTTCTCCTGACCACGATACGATCTTCTGTCTGCTCCTGTATATTACTCTCAATGTAGGCGGTAAGCTTTTGCCTCTCTTCCTCGCTGAGGTCGTCAAACATCCAGTCATACGATGCAAGGGCCGCCTCGATATCCTTGTAGACAGCGGTTGGCTGTGACCGCAGAACCTTGACGTTTGCATGGATACCAAGGCTGTAGAGGAGATTAAGGGTATAGATATAGTCTGGGCCGGTGGTAAACGGTCTGCCTATGGCCTGGTAGGCCTCGGCCTCAAACGGTGTCGGGTTTATTCGATCGCTGATAAAAACAGCCTGTTTTGCAAAGGCGTTTATCTTGAGTATGGCCTGTTTGAGATCCTTGACACCGATGGACCTTGAGGCAATGGCGATGTCGTGCGGGACGAGAGCCGATTGTTTCCAGTCGTCTTCCCAGGCGCAATGGATCGTGGCGATGTTGGGGCATCCCTCATCTTCTGCCCGTTGGTCGAGGATCTTCAGCATCTCCGCCGAGAAATCAACGGCAGTCACCTGGCGAACCTTTTTGGCTATGGGCAGCGAAAGGGTACCCGGCCCTGAGCCTATATCGAGCACTGTAGAGGAGGGGTGCAGCGGCAATTCGGCGAGAAAGAGATCGATGTAGTCAGTGTTTCTTGTGCGTTTGCTAAAAGAATCGGCTCTCTTGTCCCAATCTTCGGGGCCTTTCGTTCTTCGCGCCTTTTGCTGCATCGCGTTATCGCGCAAAAGCGTCCAGTCGATATCGTTGTACGTCTTTATCTGAGCATTCTTCATATTTTTTATGTCGTGTCGGTTATTCGATAGTGTTTGAAACAACCCCGGCAAGATAGCACAGCCATTGGGCTTTCGCAAGATTGCAGCGCGGACAAACTCTAAAAATGTTTGACAGAAACGGGTGAATATGGTTAATATGCCTCTCTTGTAATTTGTTTTGGGTGGGACACAAGGCAGACTTGCCATGGCCCCGATGGGCGTCTTTTGGGGAAAGATCTTTGCACCCCTTTCACCTTAACAGAATAACAGAAGATCGTGAATGGGAGTTCATGGTTGAAGCAAATGAGGATCTGTAATGAGTAAACGAACTTTTCAGCCCAGCAGGCTCAAACGGGCACGAACCCACGGCTTTCGTGAGAGAATGAGGACCCGTTCCGGGCGAGCGATTATCCGCGCCCGCAGGGCAAAGGGCCGTAAACGACTCTCGGCCTGAGTTGGCTGGCCTGCGATTGCGGAAAGCATCCTTGCTGCGCAAGGGGTGGCAGTATGATGCTGTATTCGGCCGGGGAAGGCGTTTGCGGGGAGAGGGCTATACCCTTGTTGTTATCGAAAACGGGCAGGCGGAGAGCCGCCTGGGGATCAGTGTACACCGAAAGATACGAGGCGCAGTGCGCAGAAACCGTATCAAACGGATCGTACGCGAGTCTTTCAGAATCGGACGCAGCTCTTATCCCCAGGGCTGTGATATAGTCTGCGTGATCTATCCGGATTTTGCCTGTACTGATCCCGATGCTGTCACAACCTCGGTGAAGCGCCTGTTGGCCTGCCGCGGAACGTAATAGGCTTTTGTCGTTACCTTTTTTCTCTATTGATCCTGAAATCCTGATAAAATACAGGCAGCTGCTCTTCGGCGTATAAGAACTCCGTTTGAACTCTACGAACAGTTATGCATACATTTTATGTTTGGCTTTGATGTAGGTGATGAAGATTTACAGATTCCCAGCAAAGGCGGCTGTCGCCTTCCTCAGGACCTACAAGTACTTGATTTCACCTCTTTTGCCCAAATCATGTCGTTTTGTTCCCACCTGCTCGGTGTATATGGCCGAGGCGATCGAAAAATATGGGGTCATTCGTGGTGGCTGTAAAGGTATCGGACGTTTGTTGCGTTGCCATCCTTTTTCCAGAGGTGGCTACGATCCACTGTTGTAATATGTTAACTTTTTCTAATCTCTCTCTCGTTTCATAAATTAACGGACAATCCATGGACTCTTCCAGGGCCTTTTTGGCAATACTCATTTCGCTGGCAATCCTTATCGGTTATCAATATCTTTTCGTCGGTTTCGAGCAGCCGCCGGCGGATTCATCGACTGAAAGAGACCTGGCGACACAGACCTCGACACCCCCCTCATCGCCCCCGGAAAAAGCCCCTGCTCAGGAAGCGGTTGCTCCGCCTGTTATCCAGAAACAGCAGGAGACGGTTCACTATTCAAGAGAGCCCAGACAGATACAGATTGAAACCGACCTCTACAGGGCGACACTCTCCGAAGACGGTGGTACGCTTACCAGCTTTATCCTGAAAGATTATAAACAGACCCACGAGGCAGAATCCCCGGATATGCAATTGATCCAGACCGATGCAAAGGATGGTTTTCCGCTTCGCTTTACCTGGGGAACCCTTGTCAAGGGCCAGCTCCTCTACGAGAGTGACCGTCAGCGTATCAATCTTGGTGCGGGCAAAGAGAAAGAGCAGCTTGTTCTGACCGCCCAGACCGACAACGGTTTGACCGTTGTCCGTACCTACAGCTTCGATAACACAAGTTATCTTGTTGACCTGCAGGTCAAGGTCTTTAATACCTCAGGTACCCTGCTGCAGGGTGTTCCGGAACTGGGGCTTGTCAACAGACGATTTGCGGTCAACAAAAGCCCGGCAGGCCGTTTCCTTTTTGTCGGCCCCTCTGCCTATGTCAATGGTGAGCTCAACGAGATTGATCTTGAGGATGAAGAGGGAGGCCGTCTGGATCTGCAGGGAGCGGTGGACTGGGCCGGGTACGGGAGCAACTATTTTCTCTGTGCGATCATTCCAGCCGGGGGAGATGACGGCAAGAGCTTTACCGCCCAGGGGTCTGCCGATATCGCGTACGGGAGCCTTGCCGGTTCTCTGGATACCCTTGAGAGCGGCGCTGAAAAGAGTTACGATTATCACCTGTTTTTTGGCCCCAAGAAGCTGAAGATGCTCAAGGAGATAGGCTACAATCTTGACCGTTCTGTCAACTTTGGCTGGTTTGATGTTATCGCCAAGCCGGTTCTCTGGCTGCTGAACCTGTTTTACAGCTTCTGCCGTAACTACGGTATTGCCATTATCCTCGTTACCGTTCTTATCAAGGCACTGTTTTGGCCGATTTCACAAAAGGGCATGAAATCGATGAAAAATATGCAGAAACTGCAGCCCAAAATGGTGAAGATCAAGGAAAAGTACAAGGACGATCCCACAAGGATGAATCAGGAGGTGATGAACCTCTATAAAACCTACAAGGTAAATCCTCTGGGTGGCTGCCTGCCGATGGTACTACAGATTCCGGTATTTTTTGCCTTATACAAGGTTTTGCTCCTGTCTATTGAGTTGCGCCATGCCCCCTTTATGCTCTGGATCACAGATTTATCGGCACCCGATCGACTCTATCTCGGTTTTGACATTCCCTACCTCGGTGGTCTGCCTGTGCTGACGCTGCTGATGGGGGCCTCGATGTTTCTTCAGCAGAAATTGACACCGACCACCGCAGATCCAACGCAGGCAAAGATCATGATGTTTCTGCCGATTATCTTCACCTTTATGTTTATTAACTTCGCGTCAGGACTGGTTTTATACTGGTTTGTCAACAATCTGCTCTCTATCCTGCAGCAGGTGATGATTAACAGGGAGAGAAAAACACCCGCGACAGCCGAGTCCTGATGGCCGGCAGGCTTTCCCGGAGGCTGCCATCGATGGACCTCTACTGAATAGGTAATGCGATGCCTTCAAAGAAAAAGGATTTTTACGCAAAAGATATAAAAGATGCCATTACAAAGGCCTGTGATGGTTTTGCTGTTGCCGGTCAGGAGCAGCTTGACATCGAGGTCGTAGAGGCTGGATCAAGTGGTATTTTTGGCCTGATTCGTAAAAAGGCCCATATCAGGGCCTCTCTGCGGGAGGCTGCGGAAGAAGAAACTGCAGTCCCTGAAACAACGGACGATGTTGTCCCGTTGCAGGATGCTTCAGCAGCTGATACACCAGCGGGCGGGAGCGGTGATTCTGACGCCAAAGAGATTGACGCCCGCCCCACAGTGCAGGCGGCAGATGATGCCGGGCGCCGGCACAAGGAAGAAGAGGCCACAGAGCCAGCTGTAAGTTCTCAGAGCCTGGAGCGCATCAGGAATGAGCTGTTACAGATTGTTGAACTTATGGGCTTTCCAGCAGATCTTGAGCTCGACTGCAGGGGGCTTTCGGTCTTCTGTACCCTGCGTGGTGAATTTGAAGAAGACTTGACAGGGCCGGATGGCAAGGTGCTGGACAGTCTGCAGTATCTGATGCGCAAGATTGTTGCCCGTAAGACCCCCGAACAGATCCGCTTCTTTCTTGATGTCGGCGATTTCAGGCAGAGGCGTCTCGAAGAGCTGAGGGCCCGGGCCATGGCCCTTGCCGCACTGGTAAACAAGGATGGCAAGACCTTGTCTTTACAGGGCTTAAATCCGGCAGAGAGAAGGGAGGTTCACCTGGCTCTGGAGGAGGTCGATGGGGTGCGCAGCCGCTCCATAGGTGATGGCCACTATAAAAAAATCCTCATCTATAAGCCGGGCAAAGGACGGCGCCCGAGAAAAAAACGCTCTCAGGGCACAACGAATCAGAACGCCGAAGGCCAAAAACCCTCTCGCTCGGCTGATGAGTCATAGCACGTGAAGCCGTTTGCTCTCTAAAACCCGGTGCGGAGGCCAGTGTCCCCGAGTTCTGGTTTTTTTTTGCCGTGGCTGACAGGCTGTCTGCCCCGTTCATGCTGGTATGATATAGACCTATGCAGAGCGCAGATCCAGAAGATACCATAGCCGCAATTGCTACGCCTTCCGGGGCCGGTGGCATTGGTATAATCCGAATCAGCGGTGCCAGAGCCTTTTCTGTGTTAAAAACCCTTTTTCGGCCAAAGTCAGCGTCCTGTTCGTTTCTGAGTCATCGTCTCTACTACGGCCATATCCATCACCCGCGCGACGGCAAGATCCTCGATGAGGTGATGGCGGTCATTATGCGGGCTCCGCAGTCCTATACCCGGGAAGATGTGGCGGAGATCCACTGCCATGGCAGTTCCCGCATACTGCAGGATATTCTGGAGCTTATGGTTTCACAGGAAGGGGTGCGTCTGGCTGCGCCCGGAGAGTTTACCAAGCGGGCCTTTCTCAACGGTCGTATCGATCTCACCCAGGCAGAGGCGGTCATCGACATCCTTTCTGCGAAGACCAGAAAAGGCATAGATCTGGCACAGGCACAGCTCTCCGGCTCTCTGTATCAGCGGCTCGACACCGTCCGGCAAAGCCTTGTCTCGATGCGTGCAGTTGTCGAGGTTGCCATCGATTTTCCCGATGAAGATGTTGATATCGTCAACACCCAGTCCCTGGCAGCTCAGGTCGAATCGCAGGTTATACAGCCTCTGGAGAAGCTGCTGGCCAATGTCTCCCAGGCCCGTTTGTTTCGGGAAGGCATCTCGCTGGTCATCGCCGGCAGGCCCAATGTCGGGAAATCCAGTCTGTTAAATGCCCTTCTTCAAGAAGACAGGGCCCTTGTGGCTTCAATTCCGGGGACAACCAGGGACTATATTGAAGAGGTGCTCGACATCGAAGGTGTTCCGGTGCGTCTCTTCGATACAGCGGGGATCCGTCTGGGGGCCGACACACTCGAAGAGCTGGGCATACAGAAGGCAAAGGATCTGATCAACCTGGCCGATCTTGTGCTTTTTCTGGTGGATGCCTCGATGCCAATAACAGAAGAGGACAGGCTGCTTTTTGCCGATGTTGCCGATAAACCGGTAATTCTGGTCTTTAATAAGGTCGATCTCTGCGACGCAGGACAATGTGTGTCTGACCTCTGTATCGAGGCCGATATTATCGATAAGGTTCAGGTATCAGCGCGGCAGCAATATGGAATTGATGATTTGAAATCGGCCATCGTCCGGGAGATATTTTCCGGCCAAAGCCAGTGGGAGGAAGAGGGCTGTGCGCCGAACCTTCGCCACCAGGATGCGCTGCAACGGGCTGTGGCGGCCGCCCGACAGATTGTGACGACTCTGCGGTTTGGTGTAAGCAACGATCTTCTTGCCGTTGATCTGCAGGATTGTCTCAATGCCCTGGGCGATATTGTCGGCGAAACAACCCCCGACGATGTCCTCGACCTGGTCTTTGAGCGTTTTTGCCTCGGTAAATAGCAGGAGTTCCAGCTCTGCAGAGTGGTAAAATCTCTCCGTTGTCTGCCTTTCTCTGCAAGGTATTCCGTGTAGTAAACGAAAACCAAACGGTTTGTACCTTGCCTTCCGAAAAACCTTGCCGATGAGAAATCCAGGCTGACTCTGTATTGCTCTGTTAGACTTTTAACACCCTTGAGCTTTTTCAATTTCTCCAAGATATTATATTTACGTGCTCATATGGCATTAAAAACATCTTGACAAGCACGGGCAGCATCAATACAGTCTAGACTGTCTAGAAAGAACAATAGGGGGAGGTACATCTATGATAGAAAATCACTGGCAATTACAAGAGGCAAAAAATAAGTTCAGTAGTTTAGTAAACCAAGCCCAACAAATTGGTCCTCAAGTTGTGACAAAACATGGTCAGGTTGCTGTAGTTGTGATATCTGCTGAAGAGTATAATAAACTTACTAAACCTAAAAAAAATATAGTGCAATTTTTCCAAGAATCACCTCTTGCTCAAGAAGATATATCTTTTGAGCGTAGCAAAGAAAAACCAAGAGAAATTATTCTATGAGATTCCTTTTAGATACCTGTGTTATTTCGGAACTTTCGAAGAAAAAACCAACGCCATGTGTAGTAAAATGGATTTCAAGTGTTGACGAAAATAACTTATTTATCAGTGCATTAACTATAGGTGAAATTTACAAAGGTATTGAAAAACTGCCTGATAGTGTTCAAAAATCAACACTATATTTATGGCTTACTGATGATCTTGAAGAACGGTTTCATAATCGTATCCTTTCTTTTGATGCCGCCACTGCCGCCGTATGGGGTACAATGCAGGCACAATCAGAGTTGGCAGGAAAACCAATGCCGATTATTGATGGCCAAATTGCTGCAACAGGTAGTCATCATAACCTCATTGTTGTCACCAGAAATATCTCAGATATGAAAATAAGTGGGGTCTCTTTATATAATCCTTGGGAAAAATAATTTTTTTAGTAAACCTTGGGCTTTGCCGGGCGACCGTCAAATTTTGACAGTTCCGGAAAAGAAGAAGACTCCATTGTCGTGAACTGCCCAATGTCAGATAAAGGAGGCTTTGATGAACGGATCAGGAGTTCACGTCACTCAAGGTGGAAATACAGGTATAATGTCGTTTGGATCCCAAAATATTGGAGGAAATTGCTTTACTTCTCTAAAAATACGTAAAAATATTTTCTAATTCAAAGCGTGATTTTGGTAACTGGGCATTATAGTCGTCATCAGTATGATAACCTAATGCGACCAATACTACAGGCACTAGTCCTTTTTCTTTCAATTTCAAAACCTCAGTGAGAATTTCAGCATTATAGCCTTCCATTGTCAAAGTATCAATACCCATATCAGCAGCGGCTAAGAGGAGACCACCCAAAGCGATATACACCTGATTTGCTGCCCACACGTTAAGAAACTCTGGTTCAGCGCCGATTCCTGCTAAATATCCGCTATACAACTCTTTGATTGTATTGAAAGCTGTTTCATTGCCAGACGCCCATCAGCCTGCTCTTTTGCCAATACCCTATCCAAATGCTTTTGGTCAATATTTTCATAGGTACACAGTACCATCACATGCGAGGCGTCCAGAATCTTCTGTTCATTAATGATACAATCACCCTGTGTGGCTTGGGCAATTTGTCTTTTTCCCGCCTCTTTATCGGTGATTAATACGTGCCAGGATTGAATATTAATACTTGATGGACTTAATTGAAAAACTGCTTTTAGCGTTTGCATGTTCGCATTACTGATTTTACGATCCGAGGCAAAGGCTTTAGTTGCATAGCGTTGTTTTGCCGTGGCTAAAATGGACATAATCACTCCTTTATTGGATGCATTGATTGTTTTTTTATTTCAAATGCTGTTTGAAGTATATGAAATGATACTCAATTGACTTTCTCCAATATTCTTTATTATGTTCGCCAGGTTGAGTTATAAACGTTATTGGCAACTTTTTAGCCAATGCCAATTCTTTTACCTTTAAGGTATTGACAAGTAACGGGTCTTGTAAACCACAATCAAGTAAAAAGCCCTTATTAAAATCTGTATGTTGTTCGAGTAATGTTGAGATATTACATTGATTCCAGTCGTTTTGGTTGTGATCTCCTAAGATCTCATTTAAGTCATTGGTTAACCGCTCATTTCCAAAAAATATCAGACTGTTTTTCTTCAAATTTTCATAGTCGAATTCAAGCCCACCGCTTGTTGAAGCTGCGGTGTTGAAGAAATCTGAATTTTTGACAAACAGGTGTAAAGCTCCATAGCCCCCCATACTTAATCCAGTGATAAAAATGTTATTAGAATCTATGCTAAAATTTTTTTTGATCTCAGGCATAAGTTCTTGAAAGAAGAAATCCTCGTATTGTGAATTTTTTAAATTTGGGCTGTTTATGTAAAAACTGACAAAACCTTCAGGACAAGCCAGAATCATTTGATAATTGTTTGCCAATTTCTTTAAATCTGTTGTTTTACTCCACTGCTCGTAATTCTGGCTGTACCCGTGAAGCATAAAGACCAACGGATATTTTTTTGAAGATTGATAGTTGTCCGGTTTTTGAATAATAAAAGGTGTTTTTTTAGCCAGGTATTTTGAGTTTATCTGGAAAGTTTCCTGCCCAAAAACGGTCCGGCAAGTGAGAATTGTTAAGAGTGTTAAAAAAAATACGTTTTTCATTTTTTTCCCCTTTAGTAAATAGTAGAAAAACCTTTATATGGTATTGTATTTATTCAGGTAGTGCCATAATAGGCAGTCGCACAGATTACTGTATTGACAAGTTGACCAAGCATATTAATTGGTGTAAAGAGTATTCAAATACTTGCAAAATAACAAGTGCTTACTTTTTTGTTTGGTACGTACGAAAAGGTAAGTTTTGTGATTTTCGGGAATTTACAATTTCTTTAAGGGGAAAAATACTTTTGCTATTTTGAGCTTGCTCTTCAAGTGATTGGAGGCAAGTGGAAAAGCAATATTTTGTATAATTTAGGAAATTTTTCAACTTTGCGCTTTGGAGAGTTTAAAAAAAAGATGCCCGACGTCTCCGAAAAAATGTTAATTCAACAATTACGTGAGCTTGAAAAAGATGGTATGGTGAAAAGAAAGGTATATAGACAGGTGCCACCTAAAGTTGAATATTCACTAACTGAACTTGGCTCCTCACTATTTCCAATATTGTTGACGCTACGGGATTGGGGTGCTCATTATGAAAAGGAAAGTGGCCTGTATAAATTTTTTAAAGACAGTGATCAATTTGAGAAACCGTACGATTTTTTACAAAAACCACGTATATCTACGACAGGGAAAAATATGACAAATAAAGCCGATAAACATCAACTGTAACATCCATTCATCCGGTCTCAACACCTTCCCTGATAAGCTCTCCATTCTCTCAAAGTTACCGTATAGAAGCTGCATCCAGGCTTCTGCGTGTATTTTGGGCTTGTACATACAGTAAAAAACTACTGGACATCCGGTTTACCCCGGCGGCACAACGGTTACCCTGCGCTTTCTTCTTCCCCATTGCAGGGCCTCGCTGTGGAAGTTGAAATAGAGGTCGATGCGGTGCGCCCCTTTTATCGCCCTGCCGCGGTCTTCGACCCTTCCCCAGCCGTATCCCGGGACGTACATCCTGGTCCCAAACGGGTAGAATTTGGTGTCTGCCGCGATAGTTCCATCATGGGGAATCAGGCACCAGGGCAGAAAAATAATCCGGGGCACGATCATCCAGGGTCGGTACAGGGAGTCTGTTGAGAAAAGACCGGGGCTTGGTTCTCTCGGGTATGTGCCGCTTGCCGTGCGTCCGCTGTAGGGACGCCCTCTGGCTGGGCCGGTGCTGATATACTTATTCCAGAAGTCGAGTTTAAAATACCTCCAGCTTCCCCTTTCCCAACTGCAGCAGGATGCACAGTTGCAGTAGGCGGTGGTTTCCATGATAACCTGCCGGCCCCGTTGTGCGCAGCCGTACTGCAGCAAGAGGACAGCACAGAGAGCCACCCTCAAGAGGGGTGTTGATATGTTCAAAAAAACGATACGCATTTTTTTCTGGGTCAGGTCTGTTGATTTTCGGGTTTCATTTTTCTGTAAATCTCTTGATAATATCACAATATAGCTTAATTATATAGTACAGATCTGTATGGAGAGAGAATTTTTTTGTATCTGCAAACGTTCAAGACAACACACAGTGGAGGGAAAATGGCAATATCTACGTACACAGCCCTGGATCTGTTTACCTGGCTGACGGAAAAAGAGGACTTCATTCTTCTCGATGTTCGCAACAAGGTCGACTTTAGCCGCTTTAAGGTCGAATCTCCCTATCCTTTTACCGAGCTGAACATCTCGTATTTTGATTTTATGGAGATCGAGGAGCAATGCGTGGCCAGGGTAAGCCGCGATAAGCCGGTGAGAATCGTTTGCGCCAAGGAAGGATCGGCAAAATATGTTGCCGAGATACTCGAGAAGCATCAGTTTCCGGATCTTGGATATCTGCAGGGTGGGATCAAGACCTGGGGCAATCTTCTGGTACCCCGGCTGCTCAACCCCGGTGATGACTATTCCCTGTACCAGTTTATTCGCCCGGGTAAGGCCTCCTGCTCTTACGCCCTTCTGTTCAACGACGAGCTGATGGTCTTTGACCCAAGCCGTAACGTCGATGCGTATATCGATTTTGCAAAAGAAAACCATTGCCGCATTGTACGTTCGTTTGAGACCCATCTGCAGGCCGATTATATCGCTGGCAGTCGTCTCCTCTGTGAAAAGACCGGTGCGGCCTTTATGGCCAACGAAGCGGATTTTGCCGGTGCAAAGATTGACTACACGCCGCTTGAAGACGCAAAAGACTATAGCTTCTCAACCGGTGGGCCAAAGGTACGCTGCCTTTTTACACCGGGGCATACCCCCGGATCCACCTCGTTTCTGGTTGATGACAAATATCTGCTGAGCGGGGATACGATCTTTATCCAGTCGGTCGGCCGTCCTGACCTCGGCGGCGAGGTTGATGCCTGGTCTGATACCCTTTTTGAGACCTTAAAGAAGATACAGAACTATCCTGAAGACCTGCTTGTCCTGCCGGGGCATTATATGGGCTGGGAAGAGGCCAACGAACAGCTGCATTTCTGCGCAAGCCTTGGCCAGACAAAGTCTTTTAATAAGGCCATTTACGCTATTGACAACAAGGAGGATTTTCTCACCTTTATCAAGGGCAATATGCGCAAACAGCCCGATGAATACGCAACGATCCGGCGTATTAACGCCAATCTGGAGCAGGTCGACAGCGATCGTGCCGAAGTGCTTGATCTGGGAAAAAATGAGTGCGCAGCCACCGCCTATGCAGCCCAGCAGAAGAAGGGGCAGAGTTCTTCGTAGGCAGCCTGTTCGGGGATGATCGGGATCTTTCGTCTGATCTGCTGGTTGCGAAAAATCCTGATTTGCTGGATGCAGGGGATCTGAGCCTCTGTATTGAGGATGCGCCGATGGCGATGCGTTTGCATGCTATGCGTCATCGTCGTGTTCGGTTTTTAGAGATTTGCGATGATGTATGATTTTTGTACTGGCACCAGCGGCCTGTAAAACGGGTGTAGAGAGAGACGATGAGCAAAAAAGAGGTATTCCCCGAAGCGGCCAACGACATTATTCTCGACTCAATCTCCGATGGTGTCTTCACCGTTGATCATAACTGGCGGATCATGAGTTTCAACCGGGCGGCTGAAGAGATCACCGGTACTCCGAAGAAAGAGGCGATAGGGCGCTATTGCTGGGAGGTCTTTCGTTCCAATATGTGCGAAGGGGGCTGCGCCTTGCGCAAAACCATGCAGGAAAAAAAATCCTTCAGCTCGACCTCCACCTATATCATAGACAACAAGCAGCGCCGGGTCCCCATCGGCGTTTCAACCGCTCTCTTGCGCAATGAAGAAGGCGAGGTGCTGGGTGGTGTAGAGACATTTCGCGACCGCTCTCTGGTCGAGGAGCTGCGCCGTACCATCGATTCCCGTTACGTTATGGGTGATATGGTCAGTCGCAGCGAGGCCATGCAGAAGATTTTCGCTCTTCTGCCCCAGGTCGCCGAGTGCGACAGCACCGTACTCATTGAGGGGGAGACCGGCACCGGCAAGGAGCTGCTGGCATCGGCCTTGCATGCCAATTCGGCGAGAAAGGACGGCCCTTTTATCGCCATCAACTGCGGGGCCTTACCCGATACGCTGCTCGAGTCTGAGCTTTTTGGCTACAAGGCCGGAGCCTTTACCGGTGCCGACAGGGATAAACCGGGCCTGTTCCAGGCTGCGGGCAAGGGCACCATCTTTCTTGATGAGATTGGCGATATCTCTCCGGCCTTTCAGGTGCGGCTGCTGCGGGTTCTTGAGGCCCGAGAGTTTGTCCCCGTTGGAGGGTTGAAACCGGAAAAGACCGAGGCGAGGATTATTGCCGCCACCAATCGGGATCTTGCCCGGCTGGTAGAAGAGGGCACTTTTCGACGGGATCTCTTTTATCGGATCAATGTTCTTTGTCTCGAACTTCCTCCTCTCCGTGAGAGGACAGAGGATATTCCCCTTCTTGTCGGGCATTTTATTGGCAAATTGAATCGTCTCAGGGAGCGTTCAATCAAAGGCTTGTCCGGTAAGGCCCTGGCCACGCTGATGTCTCATACCTTTCCCGGCAATATCCGTGAGCTGGAAAATATCATTGAGCATGGTTTTGTGCTTTGTCAGGGGGAAGAGATCGAAAATGAGCATCTCCCCGCCTCTCTGCAGGAGCTGGAGGCCAGGGCTGGCTCTTTGCCGCGGGGACACAGGCAAAATATGCAAATGGCCGAGGCCGATCTGATAATCGAGACCTTGCGGCGCTGTAACTACAACCGTCTTCAGGCCGCAAAGGAACTGGGTATCCATAAGAGTACGCTGTTTCGGAAGATCAAAAAATATCAGATCTCGCTGCCCGATATCGACGGCAGAAGTCGATCGCCAATAGAATAGGCGGTCATTGATCGCCTGGCTTGTTCTTTTTCTCTCTCACCCAGGGTCGTATGTGCGACTCTAGGGCCCTTTTGGGTTGCATTTTTGCAACCCTGTCCCTCTGCTGTTTCCTCGTTTTTTCTCTTCTTTTCTTTGTATAACAGGTCATTATGCTTTTCTCTCTGTTTGGCACATTCTTTGCTTTCGGTGTCAGGGAGAGGGGGTGCGTATGAAAATTGCAATAACGGTGTGGGGAGAGCGTATTTCTCCGGTCTTTGATGCGGCGAGCACCCTGCTGATAGCGGAGCTTTCCGATGCAAGGATCAGACACCGCGAATTGAAGGCTTTTCGGCCTGGTGGCTGTACCGATCTGTTGGCGCTTCTCAGGAGAGCGGAGGTCCAGCGTCTTATCTGTGGCGCCATATGCGAACCGGTGGTTGACAGGTTCGAGACGGCTGGTGTTGAGGTTATCCCCTTTATTACCGGGGAGGTTGAGGAGATTCTTGCCAGTTGTCTCGACGGCAGGGAGCTCAGCCGATTTATCATGCCGGGCTGTCGTAACGGCCGCTGCTGCCGCGGGCGCTACAAGTTTTTGGCAGGCGGAGAAAAGACCTTTCTCCGGTAGCGTGGTCGCTGTTGATGTGCCGGATAACCGAAGAGGGGCAGGTTTTTCACCTTGCTGTGAAAATGATTGTGATGATGTGGAGCAGGAGATGACAAAAATATTGTTTGTGACCGCGGCAGCCGAAGATTTTACGGCCTTTCGTCAAGGGTTGCCGACGGATTGGGACTGTTCGGCCGGTGTCGCGGCTGATCCTTCCGAGGCCTTTACCATTGTTGAAAGGGGAGACGTTGATGTGGTGGTCGTGGGGGCAAAGCTCGCGGGTAGCACAGGTCTTGACTTTGCCAAGGAATTGATGAGCCGGCATCCTTTTATCAATTGTGCGTTGATGAGTTCCCTGTCCAAAGAAGATTTCCATGAGGCAACCGAGGGCTATGGGATCTTTATGCAGGTCAGCGAGAATCCGGCCCCTGAAGAGGCCAGGAGGATGGCAGACCTCTATTCGATGATTACGGGACTTTTGGCTGACGGGAGTGAGAACGACGATGATCATTAGTATTGCCAGCGGCAAAGGCGGAACCGGAAAAACCACCGTGGCAACCAATCTGGCCCTCTCCCTCGGGAAAGAAGTGGGGCTGCTGGACTGTGACGTGGAAGAGCCAAACGCGCATCTGTTTTTACAGCCGGAGATCGAGGACAGACAGCGGGTGGCAGTCTTTGTTCCAGAGGTGGACAGGCAGGCCTGTACCCTGTGTCGCAAATGTGTTGATATTTGCCGGTTCTCCGCCCTTGCCGTGGCCGGTTCATCCCTTTTGGTCTTTCCCGAACTCTGTCATGGCTGTAAGGGCTGTCTGCAGGTCTGTCCTGAAGGGGCTATCGTTGCCGCCGAGTGTGAGATCGGGGAAGTGGAGAAGGGCAGCTGCGGTTCTATTCGCTTTTCCGCCGGCCGAATGCGAATCGGTGAGGCGATGTCTCCGCCGCTTATCAAGGAGGTACGCAGCCGTGAAAAAGAGTGCGATATTACAATAATCGATGCCCCTCCAGGAACCTCATGCCCTGTTATTGTCGCGATGAAGGATACAGATTTTGTGTTGCTGGTAACAGAGCCCACACCCTTTGGTCTGCATGATCTCAAACTTGCCGCGGAGGCGGTCAAGATACTTGGTATTCCCTGCGGGCTGGTCATCAATCGGGCAAATCTGGGTGACGAGGGTGTCAGTAACTATGCGGCCGAGGAAGGTATCCCGATACTTATGGAGATCCCCTTTGATCGGCAGATTGCCGAGGCCTACTCAAAGGGTGTTGCCTTTGTTGAGCTCTTCCCCGAGTGGGCTGATCGTTTCAGGGCCCTGTACGCGGAAATAGAAAAATATGCTGTGGCGGAAAAGGAGTCCTGATGAACAGAGAATTGGTCATTGTCAGCGGTAAGGGTGGAACCGGCAAAACGAGCATTACGGCATCTTTCGCCGCTCTGGCCGAAAGCAGTATTCTCTGTGATGCCGATGTAGATGCCGCAGATCTGCATCTTCTTCTCGAGCCTGTTGTGCAAAAACGCAGTCCCTTTATGGGCGGCTCTGTTGCCCGGATACGAAATCAGGACTGTGTCGAATGTGGTACCTGCCTCGAGCTTTGCCAGTTTCAGGCGATTTCAGGGGACTTTATTGTTGATTCGCTGGCCTGTGAGGGCTGCGGGGTCTGTGTGGATCTCTGTCCGGAGCGGACCATCGATTTTGCAATACAACAGTGCGGAGAATGGTTCGTCTCGGATACCCGTTACGGTCCGATGGTGCATGCCAGACTGGGGATCGCTGAAGAGAATTCGGGGAAGCTGGTCAGTCTTGTACGTCAGGAGACGAAAAAACTGGCAGAAGAGCATCAGTACGAACTCATTCTCACCGATGGCCCGCCCGGAATAGGCTGTCCGGTGATTGCCGCAATCGGTGGAGCGACAGCCCTGGTTCTTATCGCTGAGCCGACGGTGTCTGGTCTGCACGATATGCAGCGGGTCGCAGAGCTTGCCGAACATTTCAGGGTGCCGGTGATGCTCTGTGTCAACAAATATGATCTGAACGAGGAGATGACCGCCAGAATCGAACAGTATGCCCGCCGGCGTAATATGCGGCTGCTGGGCCGTATCCCGTTTGATTCGATGTTTGTCGAGGCGATGGTGCAGGGCAAGAGTATTCTTGAGTACGCACCTGCTTCATCAGCCGCCGTTGCGCTTGTCGATGTCTGGAAAAATATTCAGGATTCCGATGTTATGCGTTCCTCGGCCGTTGAGGATTTTTTAAACGTAGTACAATAAACAGAAAGGAGTATCAGAAAATGGCAAAAGTTCGTATTGCAGTACCTTCAGAAGGAAACGGTGGGCTTGACGGCCTTCGCTCCGGGCATTTTGGACATTGTGATGTCTTTACCCTGATCGATGCCGAGGATGGAGAGATCGTGGATGTCAGTATCCTGCCCAACAAGGAGCATGTCCAGGGCGGCTGTATGGTCCCGGTACAGCTTCTGGCCCAGGCGCAGGTGCAGCGCATCGTGGTTGGCGGCATTGGTATGCGCCCTCTGCAGGGATTTAACCAGGCCGGTATTGAGGTGTACTATGACGGTGAACGCCGGGAGATCAGGCCTGTCGTTCTTGATATGATCGCCGAAAAACTACCCCTTATCGCCAACGACCAGGTATGCGGTGGTGGCGGAGGACACTAGTCCGGATATTTCATCAGTTCAGGCGGTGTCAGGTTCGAAGTTTTTTGTATTACGTAAGAGTAAACTCTATTTACTGCAAAAATACGTAAAGAAGATGGCGCCGTATGGACTGACCTTTGGTGAACACTTTGGATATTGTAAAACTGTAATGTTCTCCATGTCGTATATTGGAATATCAGAAATTTTTAAAAATTTGACACAATATTCATGAAATATCCGGGCTAGCCCGTCATCCAGAAAACAAGAGGTACACGCATGAAAATAGCAGTCACAGCCAAGGGCGATCAGCTCTCATCGCCGATCGATCCACGTTTTGGCAGGGCCCCGTTTATTCTCGTTATCGATACCGCGACCATGGCCTTTGAGGCCGTAGACAACAGCGCCAATGTCAATGCCTTTAAAGGCGCTGGAATTCAGGCCGGATCAATGATTGCCGACAAAGAGGTGTCGGTGCTGCTGACCGGCTATTGCGGGCCAAAGGCCTTTAAGACGGTTACTGCCGCAGGTATCAAGGTGGTCGCCGACATCTCGGGTACGGTACAGGAGGTCGTCGAGCAGTATCTTGCCGGCAAGCTGGTCTATAGCGATGCCCCGAATGCAGAGGGGCAGTGGTAGTTGTCTTTTCCTCTTCTCCCTTCAAAAGTCGCAGGGAGGGAGAAGATGTCAGATTAATCGCGGGGCTGACACCTGATATTTTTGTTTCAAGACTGATTTCAAGTCTTCAAGGAGTTGTTTTGGTGTTCCTCCATTGAATTTCCACTCGCACTCTTTTAACCGTTTCTTGAAAGAGTTGGCTGGAACCCGATCGATTTCCCGGATCAACTTCCAAACCCAAGCTATTTTGCAGCCTGAACATCTGTCAACGAATCTAAATGCTTTCGGACATTTTCCAGATGTCGTATGGTAAATTTTCATCTTCTTGCAAAGATGCGATAACAAAAATTGACAATCATTGTTATTGGGGATATTCTGAAAATGAAAAAAAATTAACCCAAATAGTAAAGGTACAAAATGAATGTTTCCCTCACGCCAGAACTTGATAACCTTGTGAAAAAAAAGTTGAAAGCGGATTATACA
>PDWI01002225.1_pt1 | contig 47986 bp, 51 predicted proteins | sample 1430891 | NCBI WGS metagenome assembly PDWI01 (sample SAMN01162508, study PRJNA174530) | Oral metagenome, whole genome shotgun sequencing project. | biome: Marine environment; feature: Marine mammal; material: Swab sample of the gingival sulcus; isolation source: swab sample of gingival sulcus...
GATGAACTCAGGCGTAAGTTCAGAACTTACAGCTGACGGAAGATTCGGATGTTCTTACAGATTTACTCCGGCTGCAACAGCTCCGGATAATCCGATTGCAATTCCGCAAATCAATACGGCTCCGACAACTTTTGCCGACATGATCAGTATCAAAAATACTCAAACAGTAACGATAGAACCTCTTTATAATGATACAGATGCAGAAGGTAATATTGATTTGGGAAGCCTTGTAATTTGCACACCTCCCTTACACGGAACGGCACAAGCCGTAAACGACGGTTCAATTGCTTTCACTCCCGATGAAAATTATGCAGGTATTGATTCTTTAATTTATACTGTTGCCGATGAAGGCGGACTTGTTTCCGACAGTACTGTTGTTATTATCAATATTTTTAATCCGTTTACGGGACATGTCGGAACAGCCAACTGCGATGCAATACCGACAGAGTCGAATTTATTTGTTGAGTGGGCAAACAATATTGAGATTACAAGAGGTTACATAAATATATCTAATCCTGATTTAGGATTGGTTACTTACGGAGAACCGGAAGATGCAGTCGGACAAGCGGAAGGAAATTCAATGGATGTCGTAAGTTTAGGAGACGGCGGCAGCATTATTGCTTCTTTTGAACATGCTATTCGCAATGGAGAAGGTCCTGACTTTGCCGTATTCGAAAATTCATTTAACAACACATTCCTCGAATTAGCATTTGTCGAGGTAAGCTCGGACGGAGAAAATTACTTCCGTTTCCCGGCAATTTCTCTGACTCCGACTTACGAGCAGGTAGGACAAGTTGATGCCGTTTGGGCAGAGGATCTTTATAATCTTGCCGGTAAATTTACCCAAGGTTACGGAACGCCCTTTGATTTGGAAGAATTAGCCGGTATTGACGGTTTGGATATTGAGAATGTAACTCATGTTAAAGTTATTGATGCAATAGGTTCCGTAAATCCTGAATACGCAACTTATGATTCATACGGAAATATAGTAAACGATCCTTGGCCGACAGAAGCTGCTTCGGCAGGATTCGACCTCGACGGAATAGGCGTTATACACAGCACCGGATTTACTGACAATGATAATGTCGATCAATACGTAACTGCTTTAAATTCATCTTATCCCAATCCGTTTACCCCGGGAATGACTCGCGGCGGCGTAAATATTTCATTCTCCTTGGCAAAAGACGATAATGTAAATATCAAAATTTACAACATCAAAGGTCAATTGGTGAAATCCGTCTGTAACGAAAAATTCACGGCAGGATCTCATTCCGTTCAATGGAACGCAAAAAATAATCAAGGCAAAACCGCATCATCCGGCGTTTACTTCTACAAAATGGAAACCGGCGGACATTATAAAGCGGTTAAACGCATGATGATAGTAAAATAAAGTTATTCGTAAAAAAATGATCGATTAAACAATCATAATCGAATAACAAAAAATATATTAAAATTAAACTTGGAATCTTGACAATTAAACAAGGTTCCAAGTTTTTTATTTTATGAAAATTACTTTTTATGTTTTTAAATCATTCCGTAATACGGTTATAATTAAAAAGAGGGAAAATGGATAAGTCAGAAATTAATTCCATAATTTACGCCTTAAAAATAGCAAAAGAGTATATAAATCGCAGTATAGCGGAGGAAAAATCAGAAACAGCAAAAATACTTACTGTCGCAGACCTTATGGATATTGAAAGTGCTTTGCTGACAGCGGAAACGCATAAAAAAGAAATACAAAAACAATTGAAAAAAAAGTAAGATTTTCACATAGCTTGAAACAAATAATTCAGCAAATTTAAATACAAATCGAACAGGATTATCACGGTTGTTTAACAGTATGCAGATATATCAAAGGCAAGAACAATTATTTTAAATATTACTGAAGAACATCAAAAGAGGAAGAAGTTTGCAAGAAGAAATAAAACACATTAATAAAGAAACAAATGTTTTATCGGAATCATAAAAAAATTTATTCTATAAAAGGATGGCAGCCAAACCTAGAAATGAAGCAAATCCCCCCATATCCGTAAGCATGGTAATTATTACGCTGGAAGCTAAAGCAGGATCTATTTTCATTGATTTTAATATTACGGGAACAAGACTTCCCACAAGTCCGGCAATCAACATATTGGCAATCATAGCCGCCGCCATTACAACTCCCAACATAAGATTTCCCTTAAAAATATAAGCTGCAAACATGGTAATGGTTCCTATTGAAAGACCGTTTATCAAACCGACGCTTACTTCTTTCAAAATAGCATGCAAAGTATTATGCACCGTTAATTCTCCCAAAGCAATGCCTCGAGTTATGACTGTCAAAGTTTGAGTTCCAGAATTTCCGCCCAGACCGGCAACTATCGGCATCAATACCGCTAAAACAGGCATTTCATGAATTGTATTTTCAAATAACCCGACAACAGATGACACCAGCATTGCCGTAAATAAATTCAAACTCAGCCAAGGCAGACGTTTTTTTACGGAATTTACAGGAGACGTAAAGACCTTGTCTTCCGATCCCATACCGGCTAACTTAAAAGCATCTTCAGAAGCTTCTTCGTCAATAACGTCGATAATATCATCAACCGTTATCCTCCCCATAAGCCTAAATTTTTCATCAACAACCGGCAAAACCAATAAGTCATATTTACGGAAAATATGAGCTACCTTCTCCTGATCCATATCAACGGAAGCGGTAATAATATCTTTTTCCATAAGCTCTTCCGCCGTTTTATTCGGTTTTGCCCAGAGTAAATCGGTAATTTCCAAAATACCGACCAAAACACCTGAATCATCCTTAACAAAAACGTAGTGAAGGTTATCTACTTCTTCCGTTTGTTTTTTTATTGTTCTGATAAGAGAGTCGCGAGAATCATGAATATTTACGGAAACACACTCAGACTGCATGAGACCGCCTGCGGTATCTTCATCAAAAGTCATAAGTTTTTTGATGTTGCGGCAATCATTGTCATCCAGTTGTTTAAAAACTTTTTCCGTTACCTCATCGTCCAGATCTCCCATAATATCGGCTGCTTCGTCAGTATCGAGTTCATCAACAATATTTACAAGACGTTCCGCCGAAATATGATCAAGGATATTTTCTCGGACATTGTCATATAAATCCGGTAAAACTTCCGAGGCAAATTCTTCATCCAAAACAGAAAAAGCATATATTTCAAATTCGTGAGGCAAATCGTTTATAAGTTGAGCAACATCGGCAGGATGCGATTCGGCAAAGATTTTACCGAGTTTATCTTTTTCTTTCTGCTCAATAAGTTCACAAATATTGTCATAATTCAGCTTTTTCATATTATCCTCAAACCTGTTTATAAATTTAAAACCGCATATTTTTATAATATTTACAATAAAAAAGGCTGCATAAAGCAGCCGAATAATTATTTATTTTTCGTCCTTAATTGCTTCTGGACGATCTACATATTCAATAAAAGCCATTGGCGCGCAGTCTCCTCGTCTGTAACCGCATTTCATGATTCTGGTATATCCGCCTTGACGATCTGCAAAGCAGGGACCGAGTTCATTGAAAAGCTTAGCTACAAGATCTCTGTCTTGAAGAAATCTGTAAGCCATGCGACGATTGTGAACATCATTCGCTTTAGCATATGTAATCAATCTTTCGGCAAGAGATCTCATCTCTTTGGCTTTGGCAACCGTGGTTTTGATTCTGTTGTGCAAAATCAAACTTTTAACCAGGTTTTTCATCATCGCTTTACGATGACCGCTCTCTCTGCCGAATTTTCTTCCGTGGACTCTATGTCTCATAGTTTTAACCCTTTTTTCTAGTCGTTACGCGAGTCTTAGCCTCAGCAATTTTTGCTTTGATGCCTTCAACATCCATGCCTAAATGCAAATCGTAAGTCTGAAGATTCTGAGATATTTCATCAAGAGATTTCTTTCCGAAATTACGATATTTAAGCATTTCCGATTCATTCTTTCCGACAAGTTCGCCTATTGTTTCTATTTTTGCGGCAGCAAGACAATTACTTGAGCGAACAGTAAGTTCCATCTCTTTCACGTCCATGCTGAACAATTTATCGAGACGTTCCAACTCGGGATCCATCTCAACTTCTTCCAAGTATTCCGGCTCAACATCAAAAAGAGCAATCTTAGCATACATATCTTTAAGTATTTTTGCGGAAAGGAAAAGAGCATCTTTGGGATCAATACTTCCGTCCGAATAAATTTCCATAGTCAATTTATCGAAATCGATACGATCTCCCACACGCTGATTGCCCGCAATAAAGTTTACTTTGGGAATCGGGGTATAAATTGAGTCAACCGGAATAACTCCGACCGATTGTTCCTCGAGAGGATGCTGTTCGGCAGGAACATATCCGCGCCCTATTCCGACCCAAATTTCCATCCGGAAATCTATGTCATCTACAATTTCAAGCAATTCCAAATCTTTATTGATAATGGTTACGTCAGCAGGCTCCTGAAAATCGGCAGCGGTAATAATGCCTTTGCCTTGATGTTCAAGAACAAGTTTTTGTTCAGCAACGTTTTCCATTTTTATAACCAATTTTTTGAGACGTAGAATCACATCCATGTAATCTGCATTTGTCCCCTGAATCGGAGCAAACTCATGATGCAAACCTTCAACCTTCACGTATCTTACGGCCGCTCCTTGAATAGATGAGAGAAGTATTCTGCGAAGATTGTTACCAATTGTGGTTGCGAAACCGGGTTCCAGAGGACCGATTTCAAATTTCCCGTAGGTAGAGGTCAAGCTTTCCTCATCCGTTTTTACATTTTCAGGCATTTGCAAAGGTTCTAAAATCATCATAGATTTCTCCAATTTTATTTAGAATAGTATTCTACAATTAAACGGTCATCAACATCTATCGGTATTTCTTCACGCTTTGGTATTTCTAAAACTTCACCTTTCATTTCATTCTTATCGAAAGAAAGCCAACCGTAAGCGCTTACTCCGGCAAGCACTTCAATATTTTCTTTTATGAAAAGTAAATTTTTGCTTTTTTCTTTAAGTTCAATCACGTCACCGGGGCGACAGGAATAAGAAGGAATATTAACCTTTCTGCCGTTAACTTTTATATGATTGTGGCGAACAAATTGTCTGGCTTGCATGCGAGTAACGCCGATTCCGAGCCGATAAACAATATTGTCCAATCTCATTTCCAACATTTGGAAAAGATTTTCAGAAGTGATTCCTTCTTTTCTGTCAGCTTTTTTGAAATAGTTTCTAAACTGCTTTTCCATTATGCCGTACATGTAACGCACTTTTTGTTTTTCCTGCAAATGGACACCGTAATCACTGAGTCTTTTGCGGAACCCTTTTCCATGTTGACCCGGTTTATAATTTTTCTTTTCCAGAATTCTGTCATATTTCGGAGTACCGAAAATATTTTCGCCAAAGCGTCTGCAAAGCTTAGCTTTTGGTCCGGTATATCTAGCCATTCTCGTCTCCCGTTATATTCTTCTCTGTTTTGGTGGACGGCATCCGTTGTGCGGAATAGGCGTCACGTCACGGATTAAAGTTACTTTCAATCCTGCGGCATTCAATGAACGAATAGAAGCTTCGCGTCCGCCGCCCGGTCCTTTGACAATAACTTGAACTTTTGAAATTCCCATATCAAGAGCAACTTTAGCCACTTCTTCAGCAGCCAACTGAGCAGCAAAAGGAGTACTTTTCTTTGATCCTTTATACCCGATCTTTCCTCCGCTTGACCATGAAAGAGAATTTCCTGATTTGTCCGAGAGAGTTACGATTGTATTATTAAAACTCGAATGAACGTGTACAACACCTTCATCATACCCTAAACGAGTTCTTCTTTTTTTAGTCTTTTTTACTACTTTTTTCTTAGCCACGGTTCCCCCTATCTTTTCTTCCCGATTTTACCCGGTTTAGGCCCTTTACGAGTCCTTGCGTTGGTATGAGTTCTTTGTCCGTGACAAGGAAGTCCCCTTTTATGGCGAGTGCCTCGGTAACAATTTATTTCCATAAGACGTTTAATGTTCATGGTTCTTTGGGTTCGTAAGTTACCTTCGACAATATAATCATCTTGAATAAGGTCTCGAAGAGCTTTTTCTTCTTCAACGCTTAAATCTTTTACTTTTTTATTTTCATCAATATTTAACTGATTGAGAATCTTTTGAGCAGTAGATCTACCGATACCGTAGATATAGGTCAAACCTATGACAGCTCTTTTGTTCTTTGGTATATCAACGCCTGCTATATGTGCCAATCCAAGCCTCCTTCACTAACCCTGACGCTGCTTATGTCTCGGGTTAGACGAGCAGATTACACGGATCACTCCGCGTCTTTTTATTATTCTGCAATCTTTACACATTACTTTTACAGATGCACGTACTTTCATTATCGTCTCCTATTTATAACGATAAATTATTCGTCCTCGATTTAAATCATACGGGGACAACTCTAATTTAACTTTATCCCCGGGCAAAATACGAATAAAGTGCATTCGCATCTTTCCCGATGTGTGCGCCAATATAACATGACCGTTTTCAAGCTCAACCTTGAAAGTCGTGTTTGGCAAGGCTTCTTTAACAAGCCCTTCTACTTCAATTACTCCGGTTTTTTCCATAATCCTGCCTGCTTCGAGTGAGAATTTCAGGTTTTCCGTCTGTGATAAGAATCGTATGTTCAAAGTGCGCCGAAAGAGATCCGTCGGCGACATAATATTCCCATCCGTCTTCGAAAACTCTGTTCGTTCCGATGTTAACCATAGGTTCTATAGCAATAGTCATGCCTTCTTTCAAACGGTTGCCGCGGTGTTTTCTTCCAAAGTTTGGAACTACGGGTTCTTCATGGATTAATCTACCTATACCGTGTCCTGTTAAATTATCAGCAACATAGTATCCGTTTGAAATAACAAATGATCCTATTGCGTGCGAAATATCACCGACCCTATTGCCCGGTAAAGCTTCGGCTATACCTTCTTCGAGAGCTTGCCTGGTAATATTCATAAGGTCTTTCGCCTTATCGGAAATATTCCCGACAGCATAGGTTCCGGCTCCGTCTCCGCAGTATCCGTCTTTTATGACTCCTACGTCAATTCCGACAATGTCTCCGTCTTTCAAGACAACATCGTCTGACGGGATACCGTGAGCAATACAAGAATTTACAGATGTGCATAATGCAGCGGGAAAAGGCGGTAAACCCGGAACAGAATAGTTCTTAAATCCCGGAATTCCGCCTTCGCTTAAAATTATTTTTTCTGCAATTCTATCCAATTCTTTTGTCGAGAGATCAACTTTTATTAATGATCCGATCTCGTCAAGTACAACAGCAACAATTCTGTTGCTTTCTTTCATAAGCTGTACTTCTCGAGCCGATTTCACGGAAATCATCTGAAGTTTTTAACCTCTTCGTCCTCTGAGTTTGCCTTTTTTCATAAAACCTTCGTAGTGTCTCATGGTAAGATGAGATTCTATTTGCTGCAAAGTATCAAGAGCAACGCCTACGATAATGATAAGTCCGGTTCCTCCGAAATAGAAAGGTAAATTCATCCATTTTGAGAAAAACTCCGGAATAACGGCAATCATGGCAAAGAAAACAGCTCCCGGCAAAGTAATACGGGTAATTACGTTATTTATATACTCGGAAGTTTTTTTGCCGGGCTTGCGTCCCGGTATAAAACCGCCGTATCTTTTCATATTTTCTGCCATTTCAACCGGATTCATAACCAAAGCGGTGTAGAAATAAGCAAAGAAAATAATCATTCCGACATATAACAATGTGTATAAAAATGCTCCGGGAGACAACCAAGAAACTATAACGTTAGCTGCATCGCTGTCTTTCCAAAACAATCCTATTATTGTTCTTGGGAACATTAAAACCGATTGAGCAAAAATAATCGGAATAACGCCGGCAGAGTTTACTTTTAAAGGAATGTGAGTACTCTGACCGCCGTAAACTTTTCTTCCGATAACGCGTTTGGCGTATTGTACCGGAATTTTTCTTGTGGCCTCAGTTACCATTATAACGCCAGCAGTAACGGCAACCATCATTATCAAAGCAGTTACGGCGACAAAAGGACTCATAGTCTTGCTTGCCACCATTTTACCCATAGCGATAAATCCTGCGGGATAACGAGCGATAATACCGGCAAAGATAATCAAAGAGATTCCGTTGCCTATGCCTTTATCAGTTATTTGCTCACCGAGCCACATTATAATCATTGTACCTGTAACCATGGTTACAATAGTAGTAAATACAAATCCGAAACCGGGATGAGGAACAGCCGGGATTCCGCCGGCTTGCATGCTTTGAAGCATAAAACTTATTCCTATGGCGTTAGCCCCGCCCACGACAAGAGTTCCGATTCTTGTATATTGCTGTAATTTTTTTTGTCCTTCGGCACCTTCCTTCTTCAGTTTTTCGAAGAAAGGAATAATGCTCCCCAATAATTGCAGAACAATCGATGATGTAATATACGGCATAATCCCCAGCGCAAAAACGGACGCGCGCTGAAAGTTACCCCCGACAAACATATCGAAAAGTCCAAACAGGGAATTTCCTTGAGCACTGAATGCTTCCTTAAGGACAGCGGTATTTACTCCCGGAGTGGGAATAAATCCGCCAAGTCGATAAATTATAAGAATAAAAGCCGTAAAAAGGACTTTTTTCTTAAGTTCGGGAATTTTGAATATATTGCCTATACTCTGTAACATTTACACTACCTCTGCTTTTCCACCGTTCTTTTCGATTAATTCTTTTGCACGTTTTGAAAAAGCATTGGCTTTGATATTAACTTTCTTGGTGAAGTTTTCCGCTTTAGCAAGAATTTTCACCGGGACATTTTTATTTTTTCCGACTTTCTTAATTAATCCTTGTTCTTCCAAAGCGGCAACATCAAAATCAGTTCCATCCGCATCAGCTAACTTTTCAAGATTAAGAATACGATATTCAACTCTGAAAAGGTTTTTAAATCCTTTTTTGGGCAAACGTCTGTGGATAGGCATTTGACCGCCTTCAAACCAAACCGGTATATTTCCGCCTGATCTTGATTTTTGACCTTTATGTCCCTTTCCGGCAGTTTTGCCTGTTCCGGAACCTTGTCCTTTACCGAGACGTTTTTTATGTTTACGAATATTCGGTCTTTTCATTTCATGCAGTAACATTATTATCTCCTTTTAAGCAGGAATGATCTATTGATCAATTTCCTCAACCTTAACTAAATAAGATACTCTGTTAATCATTCCGCGAATAACCGGATTATCGTCATGAATTCTGACTCTTCCGATTTTTCCCAAACCTAAAGCTTTTACGGTATCCTTATGTTTCTGCTTTCTGCCGATAGTACTGCGGATTTGAGTTACGCTAAGCTTCTTCATCTGTAACCTCCCGACCGGTCAGTTCAGCTTCGGTTTTACCTCTAAGTCGAGCAACCATGGAGATTGTTCTGAGCTCTTTTAATCCGTTTACCGTTGCTTTCACAACATTGGCGGGAGTATTGGAGCCTAGAGACTTTGTCAAAATATTTTCAATTCCGGCAGCTTCAAGAATAGCGCGAGCGGGACCGCCGGCTATAACTCCCGTACCGGGAGCGGCAGGTTTAAGCAATACTTTGCCTGCACTGAATTTACCTATAATTTCATGCGGTATGGTTCCATTGATAACAGGTACACGGAACATTGATTTACCCGCTTTTTCTTTAGCTTTGCGAATCGCATCAACTATTTCATTTGCCTTGCCGGTTCCGACTCCGACCAATCCGTTTTTGTCTCCGACCACAACCGTTGCATTAAAACTGAAATTTCTTCCGCCTTTTACAACTTTTGCAACGCGATTGGTAGCAACAATTTTTTCTACTGCGAATTCAGCACTCTGCTGTTTACGACGAAACACGTTTCCTCCTTCTAGAATGAAAGTCCCGCTTTTCGGGCACCGTCAGCCAATGCTTTAACACGTCCGTGATATTTATATCCGTTACGGTCAAAACAAATCTTTGTGATACCTGCAGCAAGAGCTTTTTCGCCAAGTTTAAGTCCGACTTTAAAAGATTTTTCGGTCTTTTTCAATTTGGAATCAAGTTCTATTTCTTTTGAGATTGTTGACATAGACACTAATGTATGTCCTGCTTCGTCATTAATGATCTGAGCATAGATGTGGTTAGCGCTTCTGAAGACAACCAAACGAGGACGCTCAGGCGATCCGCTCAAATGTTTACGGATAGCTTTACGTCTTCTCATACGAGCTTGATATCTTTTATATGTAGTAGATTTTTCCATTATTATATCTCCTACTTGGCTCCGGATTTACCCGGCAAGATACGAACAAACTCGTCTGAGTATCGAATACCCTTGCCCTTATAGTTTTCCGGAGGACGACATTTTCTTATTTCTGCGGCAATTTTACCGACATCTTCTTTATTTATACCTTTAACTCTGATTTTTGCGTTAACGGTTTGTTTCGCTCCGCGAGTTCTGGGAACCGCTTCGGTTTCCACCGTAATACCTTTGGGAATTTCCATAAGTATATCATGTGAATAGCCGAGAGAAAGTTTCAACCAAGGTCCGACATTTTCGGCATTGTAACCGGTTCCGATTACATGCAATTCCTTCATGTAACCTTCACTTACGCCGACAACCATGTTTGCGAGCAAAGCTCGAGTTAAACCGTGTCTTGCTTTGATGATGCGGGTATCGTTTTCGCGTAAAACTTTTACCTTATCATCATTTATATCCAATGAAATACCCTCAAGCATCGTATATGAAAGCTCACCCAGTTTACCTTTAACGGTTATATCGTTACCGTTAACTTTAAACTCGACTCCTTGAGGTATTCGGATTACTTTGTTTCCTATTCTTGACACATCAACCTCCGGGTTACCATATCTTGCAAATGTATTCACCGCCAACGTTTTCTTTACGGGCTGCGCGATCAACCAAAACGCCTTTGTTCGTTGAAATTACAGCACAACCTGTGTTATTGAAAACAGACGGCATGTGATTTGTATCTACATATACGCGACGTCCGGGCTTACTCACTCTTTCGATACCTTTAACAACGGGTATTCCCGTGTTGGTATAGCGTAATTTAATGCTTATCTGTTTACGGCAGATACCTTTTTTAGGGTCTCTGTCAATGATTTCGTAACTGTTGATAAAGTTTTCTTCATCCATAAGCTTTACGATATTCTCTACAATGTTGCAGTGATTGACAAAGACGGTTTTATGATTTGCTCTGTACGCATTGCGAACTTTTGTTAAAGCATCAGCAATCGGATCGGTAATACTCATTAATCCTCCAATTTACCAACTGGCTCTTTTAACGCCGGGGATCATGCCTTCGGCAGCCAATTTGCGGAAACAAAGACGGCAAATTCCAAAATCACGCATGAATGCGCGTGAACGTCCGCAAAGTCTGCAACGATTATATTCTCTGACTTGGAATTTCGCTTTATTTTGTTGTTTTACGATAAGTGATTTTTTAGCCATGATTTCTCCATTAATCTTTACGGAAAGGCAATCCTAAAAGCTTAAGCAATTCTCTGCCTTCTTCATCTGTTTTTGCATTGGATACAATTGCGATGTTCATTCCGCGCACCTTATCGATTTTATCGAATTCGATTTCAGTGAAAACAGTCTGTTCCTTGAGTCCCATGGAATAGTTTCCTCTTCCGTCAAAAGAATTTTTCGGAACACCTTTAAAGTCGCGGATTCTCGGTATAACCACGGTAATCATGCGATCAAGGAATTCGTACATAATTTCATTGCGAAGAGTAACTTTGCAACCGATGGGCATTCCTTCTCTGAGCTTGAAATTGGAGATAGATTTAGATGCTTTCGTAATAACGGCTTTGCGTCCGGTAACAGCTTCAAGATCTTTCACGGCAAAATCAAGTACAGCTTTATTTTGAGTGGCTTCTCCGACACCCATGCTGACAACTATTTTTTCCAACTTCGGAATTTGATTAACATTTTTATATTCAAAGTGTTTTTTCAAAGCCGGAACAACTTCTTCAATATATTTTTTCTTTAATCTGTTCATTTCCGGCTCCTTATATTTCGTCACCTGTTTTTTTGCACACGCGTATGCGTTTATCGCCCGAAACCTTAAACACGGCTTTGGTTACCTGACCGATTTTTTCATTCCAAAGCATAACATTTGAAACATTTATCGGGGCTTCCCTTTCTATGATGCCGCCCTGTTGGTTTTGCTGACCGGCTTTAACATGTTTCTTGATAAAGTTGACTTTTTCGACGATTACCCGTCTCTCTTTCGGAAAAGATTTCAGCACTTTACCTTTAACGCCTTTGTATTTACCGGCGATAACAACTACAGTGTCACCTTTTTTTATTCTCATTTTAGTGTTCTGTGTTTTCATTATTACTCCTAAATAACTTCAGGCGCCAAAGAAACGATTTTCATGAAGTGCTTTTCACGGAGTTCGCGAGCCACAGGACCGAAAATACGTGTTGCTCTGGGTTCGTTACGATCGTCAATAAGCACGGCGGCATTATCTTGGAAACGAATATAAGAGCCGTCGGATCTGCGTACTTCTTTGGCAGTTCTTACGATAACCGCTTTTTGAACAGACCCTTTTTTAATCTTTCCGTTGGGTTGAGCGGCTTTAACCGCAATAACAATAATATCGCCCACGGTAGCAAAACGTCTTTTTGAACCACCCAAAACTTTTATACACATTGCTTTTTTTGCACCTGAGTTATCAGCTACAGTCAACATAGTTTGTGCTTGAATCATTTGGGAACTCCTTATTTACTTCTCGTGATAATTTCATCAAGCATCCAGTTCTTCTCTTTGGAGAGAGGTCTGTGTTCCTTGATTTTTACGACATCACCGATACGGCACTCGTTATTTTCATCATGAGCCTTAAATTTCTTATGTGTACGAACAACTTTTTTATAAAGAGGATGTTTATACTGGCGCTCAACTTTTACGACAATGGTTTTATCCATCTTGTCGCTTACAACAACACCAGTTTTAGTTACTTTTCTTCCGCCGGTCATCATTACCTCTTTGCGTTTCTTTCCGTAATCAAAGTGTGAATGCGAGCAATATCTTTTTTCACGACTTTGATGCGACCGGGATTTTCCAGTCTATTCATTGCTTTATTGAAACGTAAGTTAAAAGCTTCTTCGCGAAGTTCTTCCAACTTAATGTTTATTTCTTCATTACTGAGTTCTCGGAGTTCACTCATTTTCATAATTCAACTCCTTCTCGAGCTACGAGCTTGGTTTTTACGGGTAATTTCATTCCTGCCAAACGAGCCGCTTCTTTAACAACTGCCAAATCGTTATGCTCAAATTCAAACATAACTCTTCCGGGTTTTACTACGGCTACCCAATATTCGGGGGATCCCTTACCTTTACCCATACGGGTTTCGGCAGGTTTTTCGGTTATTGGTTTGTCCGGGAATATACGGATCCAGACCTTTCCGGAACGTTTCATTTTACGAGTCAAAGCTACACGAGCAGCCTCGATTTGCTTACTTGTAATCCATCCGTCCTGAACAGCTATCATTCCGTAATCGCCGAAATTTACATGACAACCTCTGTTGGCGAGACCTTTACGGTTTCCGCGATGATGTCTTCTGAATTTTATTTTCTTAGGTGCTAACATTTAGTTCTCCTTAATTCAGGATATCGCCTTTGTATATCCAGACCTTGATACCTATAATACCGTAGGTGGTAGGACATTCGACGAGCGCATAATCAATGTCGGCGCGGAGAGTGTGCAACGGAGTACGACCTTCCTGATAACGTTCGGTTCTTGCCATCTCGGCTCCGCCCAAACGACCTGAACATTGAATTTTGATTCCTTTAGCGCCGTCTCTCATTGAATTACGGATAGCTTGCTTCATGGCGCGACGGAATGAAACGCGATCACGCAATTGACGAGAAACTTCTTCTCCGACCAATTCCGCATCAATCCAAGCTTTCTTTATTTCAAGAATATTAATAAACACGTTCAATTTATTCTTTCTGTGTTTATTCAAAAGAACTGATATTTCATTCCTTAAACTGTCTATTTCAGCGCCTTTGCGACCGATAACCTGACCGGGTCTGGCTGTTTTAATATCTATATTTATAGAAGTGGCTCTTCTGGCGATAACGACATCCGAAACCATTGATTTGCTTAATCTTTTCTTTATATACTTACGTATTTTGAGGTCTTCAATAAAATTATCGACATAAGTCTTACCGGCAGCATACCAAACAGACTTGTAATCTTTATTTACTCCGACTCTGTACGCAATAGGGTTTATCTTTTGTCCCAAAGTATCCTCCCGCTATGCTTTATCGGCGATGCCGACAGTAATATGACAAGTTCGTCTTCTGATAACATTGGGACGACCTTGAGCTCTCATGCGATAGCGTTTCATAATTGGACCGTCATCCGAAAAAGCATTATCGACAATCATATTGTCAATATCGACTTTACCTTCGGCAACAGTTGCATTTGCTATTGCGGAATTTAATAATTTTGCAATATTCCCGGCCATGCGTTTTTTGGAAAAGGCAAGTATGCGTTGTGCTTCGGGAACACTTTTTCCGCGAATCAAGTCCAACACCAATCTGGCCTTACGGGCCGAGCCCCTAAGATTTCTAATTTTAGCGATAGCTTCCATCAGCTTGACTCCTTGATTTATTTGCCTTTTTTCTTGTGACCGCGATAGGTTCTTGTCGGCGAGAATTCGCCTAATTTATGCCCTACCATATTTTCGGTTACATATACCGGAAAAAATTTTTTACCGTTATGAACAGCAAATGTATGTCCTATAAACTCGGGAATTACTACTGATCTTCTCGACCAAGTTTTAATTACCGATTTCTTTTTGTCTTTATCTAACTTCTCGACTTTCTTAGCCAGATGTTCATCTACGAAAGGGCCTTTTTTAATTGAGCGAGCCATAACATCTTACTCCTTCATTATTTCTTTTTCTTAGACTTAATGATATACTTATCAGAATACTTATGACGTTTTCTGGTCTTGCCGCCTTTCGCAGGAACACCCCAAGGCGAAACAGGATGTCCGCCGCCGGAGGTTTTGGCTTCACCGCCGCCCATCGGGTGATCAACCGGATTCATGACAACACCGCGAACCGTCGGACGGATTCCCATCCAACGTTTGCGTCCGGCCTTGCCTATAACAATCAAGTTATGTTCGGAGTTACCGACCTGACCGATAGTGGCAGAGCATTCTTTACGAAGCAAGTGAACATCATTAGACGGCATTCTTACGTGAACATAACCGCCGTCTTTTGCGACAACTTGTCCGTAAGTGCCGGCACTGCGCGCAATTTGCCCCCCGCGTCCGGGTTTAAATTCAATATTGTGAACAACAGTACCCAAAGGGATACGCTCCAGAGGAAGAGTATTTCCTACGGCAACGGGTGCATCTGTTCCCGAAAGAACCGTTGAACCTACTTCCAATCCTTGAGGAGCAAGAATGTATCTCTTTTCTCCGTCAACATAGTGCAAGAGAGCGATGCGAGCACTACGATTGGGATCGTATTCTATAGTTGCAACTTTAGCGGGAATACCGTGTTTGTTGCGTTTAAAATCTATGATTCGGTAATGTCTTTTGTGACCGCCGCCGCGATGACGACAAGTAATGCGACCGTTTGCATTACGTCCTGCTCTTTTAGGCAAAGGAGCAAGCAAAGACTTTTCCGGTTTTGTTGAGGTTATTTCTTCAAAAGTGTAACCTGTTTTATATCTTAAAGTCGGAGTTATCGGTCTATATTTTTTAATACCCATTCATAGCTCCTTAAATATCGAAATCGGGAATCGTCTGACCGCTTTTCAGTCTGACGACAGCCTTTTTAAAGTCAGGGCGTTTACCGGAGTATCTTCCCATTCTTTTAATTTTACCGCGTTGACGGATAGTATTTACATTAGTTACGTCAACAGAGAAAATTTTTTCGATAGCATATTTTATTTCTATTTTATTTGCGTTTAAGCTTACTCTAAAAACATAGTCGTTGGTTTTGTTTTTAAGAACAGCTGATTTTTCGGTAATTACCGGAGCAATCACTATTTCTCTTGCGTTTCTCATTTAACAAATACCTCCTCGATTTTATTCAGAGCAGACTCAGTAAGGACAAGACATTTACACTTCAAGATTTCGTAAGCAAATGTCGAGTCGGCGCGATTCATTTCAACTTTTTCAATATTCGCAAAAGACTTAACTACAGCCTTATCGGATCCGTCTATCAAAACCAGAGATCTGACTTTGTCAGGATTAATTTTATTCATTAAATCAACAGCGGACTTTGTACTCGGAGCATCGTATTTAATATCTTCGATCACGACCACTTGACCGTTTTTGGCTCTTTCCGTGAGGGCAAGACGCAAAGCAAGTCTTTTCTTTTTAAGCGGAATGCGTTTATGCCAATTTTTAGGCAAAGGACCGAAAGCTACGCCTCCGCCTACGCGAACGTTAGTTCTGCGATTACCCATACGGGCATGTCCGGTTCCCTTTTGGCGATAAATTTTGGCTCCGCTGCCTTTAACGTCAGATCTGCCTTTTGCCTTGGAAGTTCCCTGGCGTTGGTTTGCCAAATACATATTTATAACTTCATACATTACCGCATCAGGATTTTTAGTTTCCGCATTAAACAATGAAGCGGGAAGTTCAACGGTTCCGAGCTTATCGCCTTTTGCGGAATATTTAATTGCTTCCAACATTTATATTCTCCCGATTTATAACTCTTTTCTCAGATAAACGATACTGTTTCTGTGACCGGGAACAGCACCTTTAATCATTACGAGGTTTCTTTCTTTATCAACTTTTACAACTTCCAGATTCTTAACGGTAACTCTGTCTACACCCATATGACCTGCCATTTTTTTACCTTTATGAACACGACTCGGGGTAGCGCATTGACCGATTGATCCCGGACCTCTGTAAGATTCATGAACACCGTGCGACTGCTCGAATCCGCCGAAACCGTGTCTCTTCATAACACCGGCAAATCCGCGTCCTTTTGATGTACCGGTAACGGTAACGAGTTCATGTTCAACAAACATTTCCGCATCAAAAACTTCATCTTCTTCTATATCCATATAAACGGAAAGACGAAATTCTTTCAAGTATCTGAAACCGGGACTCTTATGCTTTTTAAAGTGATTTATTTGAGGCTTTTTCAATCTCTTTTCCGGAACTTCCTCAAATCCCAGCTGAACGGCATTATAACCGTCGCTTTCTTCAGTTTTTCTCTGAACAACGCGACAAGGACCGGCCTGAATAACCGTAACCGGGGTTACCTTTCCGTTTTGATCAAAAATCTGAGTCATTCCGATTTTTTTTCCGATTAATCCTATCATTTTACGTCTCCTTACGCTTTAATTTCCACATGTACGCCGGCAGGCAAACTTAATTTCTTAAGAGCTCCGGTTGTTTGAGGAGTCGGATTAACAATATCGACAACTCTTTTGTGAACCAACATTTGGAACTGATCTTGAGATTTTTTGTTTACGTGAGGAGAACGAAGGATAGTGTAGAGAGATCTTTCTGTCGGAAGCGGAATCGGACCGACAATTTTAGCGCCTGTATTACGGGTGCTTTTAACAATTTCAGCTACAGATTTATCCAGCAATCTGTAATCGTATGCCTTAAGGCGAATACGAATTTTATTTGCTGCTTTTTTACTCACAACGCCCTCCGCTTTTAGTCTTCAACACCGGCAACAACACCGGCTCCGATAGTTCTTCCGCCTTCGCGGATAGCAAAACGGAGACCTTGTTCCATAGCGATAGGAGTGATTAATTCAACATTAACGGTAGCCGGGCATAACCATTTCAACGCCTTCGGGCAATGTCAAAGAACCGGTAACGTCAGTGGTTCTGAAATAAAACTGAGGTCTGTATCCGCTGAAGAAAGGCTTATGACGACCGCCTTCGTCTTTGGTCAAAACATAAGTTTCGCCTTTGAATTTAGTGTGAGGAGTTATTGTCTTAGGCTTAGCCAAAACCATTCCTCTTTCAACGTCGGACTTAGCCATTCCGCGAAGAAGAACGCCTACGTTATCGCCGGCTTCGCCCTGATCAAGGATTTTGCGGAACATTTCAACTCCGGTACAAACTGTTTCAACTGTTTCTCTTACTCCGACGCGTTCTACTTTTTCGCCCATTTTCAAAACACCGCGTTCAATACGACCGGTGGCAACGGTTCCTCTTCCCTGGATAGAGAATACGTCTTCCACGGGCATAAGGAAAGGAAGGTTGGTTGCGCGTTCGGGCTGAGGAATATAGGAATCGACGGCATCCATAAGTTTCTGAAGAGCGGCTTCGCCGTCAGCATCGCCGTTAAGACCTTTAAGAGCCGAACCTTGAATTACGGGAATGTCGTCGCCCGGGAATTCGTATTCGGAAAGAAGATCGCGAACTTCAAGTTCAACCAATTCCAAAAGTTCTTCGTCATCAACGAGGTCGCATTTATTCAAGAAGACAACCATAGCGGGAACGCCTACCTGACGAGCAAGAAGAATATGCTCGCGAGTTTGAGGCATAGGACCGTCGGCTGCGCTTACAACGAGAATAGCTCCGTCCATCTGAGCAGCTCCGGTGATCATGTTTTTAACGTAATCGGCGTGTCCGGGGCAGTCAACGTGAGCGTAATGACGTTTATCTGTTTCATATTCAACGTGAGCAGTAGCGATAGTAATACCTCTCTCACGTTCTTCGGGAGCATTATCAATACTGTCAAAAGAGCAATGCGGTTTGGTACGAACAAATTTTTCCTTAGCCATTGTTCCTCCGGTAAGTTTTTATTTTAAAATGTTTACACCCTTTACCTCAAGTATCTAAGAATGGAGCTCATGACCGGACTTGAACCGGTGACCTCATCCTTACCAAGGATGTGCTCTACCGACTGAGCTACATGAGCTAGTCCATATAAAAATGGAGCGGGAAACGGGATTCGAACCCGCGACATTCAGCTTGGAAGGCTGATGCTCTAGCCAGCTGAGCTATTCCCGCTCGTCTAAACAGTTTTAATGTAATGGTGGAGAGGGGCGGATTCGAACCACCGAAGGCGTACGCCGACAGATTTACAGTCTGTTCCCTTTGGCCGCTCGGGAACCTCTCCGGTAAAAAAAATCTTATGGAGCCGATGAAGGGACTCGAACCCCCGACAGACTGATTACAAATCAGTGGCTCTACCAGCTGAGCTACATCGGCATCCGTCTTTAATTCAAAATCACAAAGAATTATTATGAAATGAATCAATAACAATCAAGACGTGAGTCAAACTCTTAACATCACAAAACCATGTCAATTATTTTATTATTCTCCATTCAGTTCCCGAAGGAGAATCACGCAGTTCAATACCTGCTAAATATAAGTCATTACGTATTTTATCTGCAAGTATATAATCTTTGTTTTTTTTTGCATTTTTTCTGTATTCAATAAAAAGTTCTATTAATTCTTTTTCTTTAGAATTAAAATCAGGTTGCAGTTTTTCCTTTATTTGCGCAAAAAATCCCAAAGAACGCCCGATTTTCAATAAAAACAAAGAAGAATTTTTTCTGTCTTCATGAGGAATATTTTTATTTTTAACTTCTTTCAAGAGATCAAACATAACCGCTAAAGCTTTTGCCGTATTAAAATCATCCTGCATAGCTAGATGAAATTCTTTTTCAAATTTTTTCGTTCTTTCATTCATATCAATATTTTCATCAATAAAATCAAGCAAAGAAATATCTTCAAAAGCATTGTAAAAATTCTTAACGGCAGATTCAGCTTCTTTCATCAACGATTCATTAAAATCAATAGGACTTCTGTAGTGTTTGCTCAAAAAGAAAAATCTGACGGCTTCGGAAGAATATTTTTTTAAAATATCTCGGGCAGTAAAAAAATTATTAAAACTTTTGGACATTTTTTCTCCGCCGATATTTAAAAATCCGTTATGCATCCAAATATTCGCCAAATGTTTTCCGGTAATAACTTCCGCTTGAGCATTTTCGTTTTCGTGATGAGGAAAAATCAAATCGGTTCCTCCGCCGTGAATATCAAAAACTTCTCCCAATAAATCTTGCGACATAACCACGCATTCCGTGTGCCAGCCGGGTCTCCCCTCTCCCCAAGGACTTCCCCATGACGGTTCATTTTCTTTGGCTTTTTTCCAAAGCGTAAAATCAAAAGGATTGCGTTTCTGTTTATTTTCTTCTATTCTGGCTCCGGCTTTTAAATCTTTTAGTTTTCTTCCGGAAAGAACTCCGTAATTTTTAAATGATTCCACAGAGAAATAAACATCTCCGTTGCTTTCGTAAGCAAAGTTTCTGTCAACCAACACTTTAATATACTTTATCATCTTACCGATATAGTCGGTTGCTTTCGGTTGAAAATCAGGTTTGTCTATGCCGAGAGCAGCCGTATCTTCATAAAAAGCGTCTATATATTTTGATGCTGTTTTCTTGACGGAAAGTCCTTCCTCTATTGACTTCTGAATAAGTTTATCATCAATATCCGTAAGGTTTTGCACATAAGTAACCTCATATCCGGCATAAGTTAAATATTTTCTTACCGCATCAAAAAACAAAAAAGCTCGGGCATTGCCTATATGGAAATAATTATAAACCGTAGGACCGCAGGAATACATCTTTACCTTGCCGGGCATTACAGGTTTAAATTCTTCTTTTTTGCCGGTCATACTGTTATATATTTTCATAAAAATCTCCTTAATCCGGCATATAACCGGCACTTTCTTTTTAGATTTCGCAAATGTAAAACATTATATAAGGTGTCAATATAAATAAAAAATATCAAACAAAATCTCCGGTCGGATAAAAGTTCGAAAACTTTTTTATTTCTTGAATAAAAGAATAAAATTGTCTGATCAGAAATTAAATTTCCGATATTATAAAAAACAGATAAGAAAATAAAAAAACCCGGCAAAAGCCGGGTAAAATGAAATATTAAGTTTTTTGAGCGATTACAATGACTAGTGAGAATCATCATTATGACAAATGGGCGAGCCGTCGCCCGCCCATCCGGTTCGGTTAGCCTTGTTCTCTAAATGTCGGACAACGGGAATTTACCCGCGTCGGCATTTCACAGCAGATTTAGCCAAGATCATTCATCTATTTTTTGTTTACTTAGTGGTTGTATAACGTTACGATAACTCCCCGGAATTATTTTAGGTTGATTACGAGAAAAATTCCGGGCAAGAATCTCACTTTCTTACTGCAGCCTGCAACGTTTTGGATGAGATCCGGCCTCATGCCGACACATTCAGAGACATCATGTGTCTTTACCGGACTTAGAATCATCCGTAAATCGGCTTCAGAAACGGGCATTCTAAACCATAACAAGATAGCAATTATTTTCGCTATCCGATAAGTCTTCATGCCAATTGCGGAAGATAATTTTTCGAATCGATTGCTCAGATAACTTAATATCAAAACATAATTTCGAAAAATCTGTTCTTCTGTCGCAACTTTCCAATAAGATGAAGTTACAATCAATTTCGGATTAATCCGAAAAATTGCTTAAGCGACAATCAGAACAATACAGACTCTTCCTGTATTCATTGCCATCAGATCATGGTTTATTGCGCAGATTATCTTAATTGATCGGTTCGGTTTATACTTCCAACCCGCATAATCGGAACCTTTCGACTAACGAGCAGGACTAACCTGCTGTGTACAAGTCAACTAACCGACCGAGCACCAAGGTTACGCAATATTAACCTATTAATCTCAGAGCCATCTGCGGTAATGAATTTGCCTGAGACAACATTCCGACGGAAGATTGAGTTAATATCTGATTCCTCGTGAATTGTGTCATTTCGCTTGCTACATCTATATCAGATATACGAGATTCCGCTGCTTGCAGATTTTCTGCCTGGATCGACAAATTGGTAATCGTATTTTCCAAACGATTTTGAACTGCTCCCAAAGAAGCGCGAAGATTATCTTTTCTGGTAATAGCCGTATTGATTTGTTCAAGAGCTTTTTGAGCTGCTGCCTGCGAAGACACCGCAACTATATCCGAAGCTTTAGTTGCATCGGGTTTCGCTGTATTGGTACCTTGGAAAAGAGAAGATGTTCTGGCATCTCCCATTTTAATGAAGTAATAGTCTTCAGCTCGGTTGTTTCCGATACCAAAGTGAACTTTTACTCCTCCGATAACATCTCCGTCTTTTTCTGATCCGTTTACTTCTTGCCAGCCGGAACTGTTTTCATAGAGACCTTCATCGGATGTCCAAGTATTACCTGACGTCCATTTTCCGTTGGTTCCGGAAACAGAAACATTACCGTCAAGCATTTTGACTCCGTTGAAGTCGGTTGCATTGGCGATACGATCGATTTCTGATGCCATAGCGGAAAATTCAGAATGAATGATCATACGCTGATCATTGGTATAAGTACCGGTAGCGGCCTGTTCAGCCAACTCTTTCATTCTTATCAATTTTTCATCTATTACGCTAAGCGCGCCTTCGGCTGTTTGAATCATGGATATACCGTCATGAGCATTACGAATACCCTGATTCATTGAAGCAATGTCAGAACGCATTTGTTCTCTAATTGCCAATCCGGCTGCATCGTCTGCAGCTGAATTAATGCGAAGACCGGTTGATAATCTTTTTACCGAATTTCCAAGACTGCCGTAAGCTGAGCTAAGATTCCTTGCTGTATTCATTGCCATCATATTATGGTTTATTACGAGTGACATTTTTTCCTCCTTGATTGGTTATGATTGGGCTTCCTTGCACGTACCTGTGTTATCATGTACGTGTGCATGTTTGGCTAACTCTGCTGAAGCAGGAAGCTGACCGATCCAACCTTTAAGGAATTACTCACCGTAATTAACCGATTAATCTAAGCGCCATCTGAGGTAATGAATTTGCTTGCGACAACATGCCTACGCCTGATTGCGTTAATATTTGATTTCTGGTAAATTGAGTCATCTCACTTGCCACATCAATATCAGATATGCGCGATTCCGCAGCTTGAAGGTTTTCAGCCTGAATAGACAAGTTTGTAATCGTATTTTCAAGACGATTTTGAACCGCTCCCAGAGAAGCTCTGATATTATCTTTTCTGGCAATTGCGGTGCTTATCTGTTCAAGAGCTTCCTGAGCCGCTGCCTGAGAAGACACGGCTATCACGTTTGCTGCATTGGCATTAGCGTCTGTTACATTGGGATTTGTACCGTTAAATAACGAAGATGTTCTCATATCTCCGATTCTCATGAAGTAATAGTCTTCAGCGCGATTATTTCCGGTTCCGAAGTGAATTTTGATACCTCCTGTGATATCGCCGTTATTATCGGATCCGTTAATTTCTTGCCAGCCTGAGCTGTTTTCGTAAAGACCTTCATCGGCTACCCAAGTATTGTTCTCGCTCCATTTTCCGTTTGTACCGGAAAGCGATACATTACCATTAAGCATTTTGACTCCGTTGAAGTCGGTTGCATTGGCTATACGGTCTATTTCCGCAGCCATGGCGGAAAACTCGGAATGAATAATTAAGCGTTGGTCGTTGGTATAAGTACCGGTAGCGGCCTGTTCGGCTAATTCTTTCATTCGAATGAGTTTTTCGTCTATAACACCGAGAGCTCCTTCCGCAGTTTGAATCATGGAAATAGCATCTTGAGCATTACGAACGCCTTGATTCATGGTTGCAATTTCTGCGCGCATTTGTTCGCGAATTGCCAATCCGGCTGCGTCGTCCGCAGCTGAATTGATTCTAAGTCCCGTTGATAATCTCTGAACGGAATTTCCCAAACGACCATAGGCGACGGAAAGATTCCTGGCGGTATTTTGAGCCATTAGGTTATGGTTAATTACGAGTGACATAATTTCCTCCTTGAAATAAGTTCATCCATGTAAGAGCAATTGCTCTTTTATGTAAAATAACCTCGGCCGTCTTACCGTGTCAGAGAGTTTAAGGACTAATCGGTAATCACTTTCTATAAACTTTTTAAAGATCCGTTTTCGGTTTGTTAAGATTTTATTTTAACCGGCAAAACCGGTATCAAATCTGTATTTTAAGATTTTACCCCAATAATCTGAGAGCCATTTGCGGCAATGAGTTAGCCTGAGCAAGCATGGCGATTGCAGATTGAGTTAAAACTTGATTTTTGGTAAATTCGGTCATTTCGCTTGCCAAATCAACATCTGATATCTGAGATTCGGCTGCTTGCAAATTTTCTTTTTGAGATTGAAGAGACAATATCGTATTATCCAATCTGTTCATCATTGAACCGATATAAGCTCTGTTCTTTTCTTTCGCCATAATGGCTGTATCTATTTGTTCAAGAGCTACCTGAGCCAAGTGCTGAGTCGAAATGGAGATAGTTCTTGAAGCAAGCGTATTTGCCCCGTTTGTTACATCGGCAAACAAACCGTTAGTAGTCATATCGCCTATATTGATAAAATAGTAGTCCTCTGCTCTGTTGTTTCCGGTTCCGAAGTGAATTTTAACACCGACGTTTCCGCCGTATTCTCCGTTTGCTTTAAGATTGTTTATGGGAGTATTGTCAGCATATCCTGATTGAACCCAACCGCCGGCGGTAACATTATCGTAAGCCGATGTTGACAAATCTCCGTTTATAAGTTTAATTCCTCCGAATTCGGTTGAAGCGGCGATACGGTCGATTTCAGCTGCCATGGCAGCAAATTCAGAGTGAATAATTTGACGTTGTTCATGAGTATAAGTACCGGTAGCAGCCTGTTCAGCCAATTGTTTCATGCGAACAAGTTTTTCGTCTATGACAGCCATTGCTCCTTCGGCTGTATGCAACATGTTAATTGCCATACGAGCATTTCTTACACCCTGGTCCAATACGCCTATGTCTGCTCTCATTTCTTCGCGAACAGCCAATCCTGCTGCGTCGTCTTGCGCCGAATTTACTCTTAAACCTGTAGTCAATCTTTGGATTGATCTCCCCATGTTTGCATAATGGGTCTGTAAATTTGTTGCCGAATTATTGGCATACAAATTGTGATTGATATACAATGACATAATATCCTCCTTGATTTATGATGGCTTCCTTGCCACTTATGTCTTTGTCTTTTTTTTATTTAAACTTCTTTTTCGACTTTTCCCCGAGAGAGCATTCGGGTCAGGAAGTCGTATCCACGAAATAAGGTTTGAATTTTGAAACGGTATATTTCGAGACCGCTCTTGCCCCGGCATTCCTTTTGCCGAGTTCATCAAAAACTTCCTTTTTCCTTACTTGAAGTTCCACGCTGTTTTGATTTTCTTTTTCAATGATCTTGTTCATCTTGTTATGTATTTCGGACAAAATCAAATTTGCCTTAGTTTTTTTTTCAGATTTTTCCGGAAGATCTCTCAACATATTGAAATTTATAGAGTTCTGTTTATCGATTATTTTATTTAACATTATTTCTTTTTGATTCATGCTCTGTTCAAGACCGTCAAAATCCCGGCATTGAATGCTTTCTGATTCTTTCTCGGTAAGCTTAAAATATTCAGAATACAGCAAAGATAAATCAGATAACTTATTAAAATCATTCTCGGCATTCATTTCTTTTTCCTCCAACATTTTTTTAAACTCCTCCGGTTTCAATTGCAAGAGTTTTTGTTCCGTATTCAATATTTTCGCTTTTACGATTTTCAACTTCTTTTCATATTCTTCAGACGGCAGAGATGAGTCTTTCGGAGATTTTCGGTCATAAACAGTAAAAAGAATCAGTTCCAGATTACGCTTTTCAAGAATCAAATTACCCAGTTCAATATTATATTTGCTCCAATCATAATCATCCGTATCGTATCCTTCCGTATTAAGGAAATGGACAAAATTCTCATGCTTGCGTTTTTTATTTTTTTCTTTCGGCTCGTCCTGTTTTTCTTTAAATTCGCCTTTTCTTTCCGCAATACGAATTTCGCTTGTTCGCCTGATACTTTTCAACAAGTCATTATCCGGTGTCATAATAATCTCCTTACTTATCATATCGAATTACTGAACAATAAGTTAAGCTTTTTATTTTTTATGCTGAAAAAGGTCAATCCGCAAGTTTAATATTACCGTAAAAAATGATTGTTTTGAAAATACATAAAATTAATGTTTTATAAGTAAATTCCGTTATGCCGTAAAATAAAAATTCCCGATCTGAAAAATCGGGAATAAAAAAGCCGGGTTAAGATTTATTTTAACGATATAAGAATTCTTAAAATCCGAAATAAATTGCTGCGTTTTTTATTGTTAATCCCTTTTTTTATATATATCCGGTATGGTCTGACCGTCAATAACCCGTTTAACATGATAATGAGGCGAAAGTATTTCAATACCGCTTTCGTTAAAGCAATCTTGCAGATTTTGATGCAAAAGAGAGTAAACATGTCCCATTTTCGAGGGATTTTTACAATAAGCGTTTAGCTCGTAAGCCACACTGAAATCATTCAATTCGGTTTGCAAAACAAAAGGCTTGGGAGCTTTCATAATATCTTTTGTTCTGGAAGCAGCCTCAATCATAAGTTTATGAACTTTACGCCACTCGACATCATAACCGATAGTAACGGTGGTGTGCATGTAAAATCCGCCGTCCGTGCCTTCCGAACTGTAATTTACAATTTGATTTTGAGTAACAAGTTTATTAGGTAAGCTTATCTCTTCGTTTTTCGGAGTCTTTAATCTGGTAACCAGCATTCCTTTATGTACAACCGTTCCCATGGTTCCGCCTATCTTAACCACATCGCCGACGATAAAAGGTCTCATATAAATCATCATCAAACCTCCTACGGCATTGGCAATAAAATCAGTAGAACCGAGAGAAAGCAATACTCCCATAAAAATAGACACTCCCTGAAATGCGGGAGAGTTTGATCCGGGAAGATAAGGAAAAATAATTACCAGAGCAAAAACATATATAATAATTTTAATAATCAGATAAGTCGGTTTTGCCCATTCTTTGTAAAAACCGTCTATCTTCAGGCGTTCTTTAGAAATATCATCGGCAAAAAAGACCAATCCTTTGTTTATATAACGAACAATAATAAGAACGATAAAAATGAAGAAAAGACCGGGTAAAAAATTAATAAAAGAATCAAGAACGGATTTTAAAGGGTCGGTAACATATCCGATTAAAATATTCGAAATATTTTTTGTAGCCGGGAAGATACCGAATAAGAAGGACATCCAAAAATAAATAATCACCGACAACAACAATACCCGAAGTATCTTAAATACGGTTATAAATATTTTATAAGTATATTTTGCCGGCAGAATATCGTAATCTTTTATCTTTACCGTTTTTATTTTCGTTTTGGAAATATCTTTCAATTTTTTATACACAGCTTTGAATAAACGATTTATTCCGTATATGACAGCTGTAATTATCAGTACGGAGGCAACAGCAGAAACAATCTCAATTTTATTGGGTATTTTCCCGAGAAATTTTTCTATATATCCGGTTATTTCTTCCCCGGCAACTTCTTTTGCTTTTAAAAGCGAATCGGAGACAACTTCTTTTCCCATATTTTATATCCTCATATTTTTTTAATTAACACCGGCAAACCGGATACAGACGGTAAAATGAAAATTATCCTTTACGTCAATATCTTTGTCGGTCAGAGGCATTAATTAACGCTGATCGTAAAGTTATTTTTTAAATTAAATATTTTTTTATCTTTCCGCCTTTTATTTTAATTTACTGAAAATTCCGACCCGTTGCCGATTATTACAAAAATCTTTACATTTTTACTTTAAATTTTGTTTTAACATTGATTATTTGATTTCAGGAGAATAAAATGCAATACTTATTGTTAGGCGTATTATCTTCAGTGCTTACCGGAGTATTATTAAAAATCTTTTCAACTCGAAAAGATTCTTCAATTTATGTAGTTTTTGCGGGAAATTACGCCGCAGCTTCAGCGATAAGTTTTTTCAGCAGCGACATACCTCTCAGCCGAACTTTGCCTCTTGATTTGTTTATGGGAGTCATTCTGGGATTCTTCTTGCTGGGAAACTTCTTAATTTATCAAAAAAATATCAAATTAAACGGATTGTCCCTAAGCGTCGGAGTAATGAGAGCGTCAATGGTAATTCCCGTTTTGCTGTCCCTTTTTTTATTCGGAGAAAAAATAAAAATAATTAATTTTTCGGGAATTCTTCTTATTTTGATGTCATTTGCAATTCAGGGAAACATGAAAAATTTCAGAGAATCGGGATGGCTTATATTTTTATTTTTATGCTCGGGAATTACTGATTCTTTTTCAAAGGTTTATAATGTTTTCGGACAAAATACGGAAGCATTGTTCCTTTTTTATGCTTTCGGTTCGTCATTTTTAATAAATATCGCCTTAATTGTCATAAAAAAAGAAAAAGCGGCAATTCAAGATATTCTTTACGGATTCTTATTGGGCATACCGAATCAATTAACTTTCATGCTTTTTATAAAATCATTAAAAACTGTTCCGGCGGTTTTTGCTTATCCGGTTTTCTCGTCTCTTGTCGTAACAGGAAGTTTTGCGGTTGATTTGATTGTTTGGCGAGACAGTTTATCAAAGAAAAAAACAGCTGTTATCGGACTAATTATCGCCGGCGTTATTTTATTGAATATAAGATAAATTAATTATGTTCTATCCCGAGTTTTTTAATTTTAACGTGAATATTTTGTCTGGAAAATCCCGACACGGCAGCAGCTTCCGTAACGGAATTGCATTTTTTAAGCAGTCTTTTAAAGTAAATCAGCTCGAATTGATGTTTCGCCTGTTCGTAATTATCAGAAAATTCTATCGTGTTCATAACCTGACCGGTTTCAGACATATATTCCGGCAAATCTTCCGGATTAATTGTTTTATCGGAGCATAAAACGGCAGCATGTTCAATAACGTTTTGCAATTCCCGGACATTCCCTTCCCAAGTATGTTTTATCAGAACTTTCATGGCGGCGCGAGAAATTTTAAATTCGCTTAAAGAATTTTCTTTTTGAAATTCATTCAAAAAATGATAAGCCAGCAGAGGAATGTCTTCCGTTCTTTGTCTGAGAGGAGGAACCGTTATCTTGATAACGTTAAGTCGATAAAAAAGATCTTTTCTGAAATTACCTTTTTTAACCTCTTCTTCCAAATTTCTGTTAGTGGCAGCGATGATCCTGACATCAACGGGAATAAGTTTTTCGCTTCCTACTCTTCTTATTTTCTTTTCTTGTAAAACTCTCAGAAGTTTAACCTGAAAAGACGGCGCGGTTTCTCCTATTTCATCCAAAAACAAAGTACTTTTGTGAGCAGTTTCAAAATATCCCCGAGAATCTTTAACGGCTCCCGTAAATGAACCTTTTTCATGCCCGAAAAGCAAACTTTCCAATAAATTTTCAGCTACCGCTCCGCAATTAACGGCAATAAATTCCCTGTTTGATCTCGAACTTTCTTCATGGATAAGCCGAGCAATCATTTCTTTTCCGGTTCCGGTTTCTCCGTTTACCAAAACCGTTGTATTGAGAGGAGCAACTTTAGAAATAACATTCAAAACCTTATTTACGGATCGGCAATTTCCGATGAACTCTTTTTTGCTTTTTTGTTTTAAAAGCTGTTGTTTTAATTCTTTATTTTCTTTTTTGAGATATTGAGACGCCAAAGCTTTTTCGGTCATGACGGTTAAAATATCAAGATTCACTATGGGTTTCTCAATAAAATCAAAAGCTCCGGCATGCATAGCCTGAACAGCCATTTTCACGGTTGCCTTGCCGCTCATTACCAAGATTGGACAATCCTCCGCAATTTTCTGCAAATCTTTGATAAATTTCAGATCTTCGGCTCCCGGCATTACCAAATCGCTTATAATGCAACTTATTTCATTTTTTCGGAGAATATCGAAAGCATCCCCAAGTCTGTCGGCGGTAAAGACATTATAAGTTTTACATAATTTTCTTTTACATATTTCAAGTGTTTGAATTTCGTCATCTATCAATAAAATATTTTTCATAACATCCTTTAAAAATAATATTTAACGCCTAATGAAAGCTCAAGTTCAGATTCGGGAGCATATAAATAATCCTTATAATCATCGTTTAAAATATTATCGGCTTTCAAATAAAATCCCAAATCGGGGCGATACTGCAAATTAATCAGAGCATTTGAACGAAATATCGAATCCGCATTGTTTCCGAGATGATCTTTGCGTCCGTCTTCAAAAACAAATTCAAGAGATGAAGTTATTGAAGAATAAGACCATTTTAATGCTGTTTTTGCCGTAATTTCAGAATAATAAGAAAGTTCTTTTCCGTCTTTGTCTCGCAAATAAGAGTAAATAAATTCTCCGTAAATTCCTGTATTTTTATAAGCAAAATTGCAGTTCAAAGAAATACGATGTTCCCAAGAATCACGGGTTTTAACAGAAAAAAGAGGACTTGCCGAATCAGAATAAGATGCCTCAGAATAATATACAGGCAAATGGTAACGGAATCTGAAAGCGTATTCAAATCTTAAAGGCAAAAAAGTAAAAATGTTAACGGCTGTTCCGAGGTTAAGAGGCGTTTTTTCTCCGTTAAAATCTTCTCCCGGTTTAAGATAAGGATTTGTTTCGTAATAATAAATCGCTCTCCTGACGGTTCCGTAAGGTTTATTAAAAATTTCCAATTGAATTTTTTTGTTTATTTCTTTTAAAAAAGAGAAAGGAAGCGAGGCATATAAATGACTGTCGTCTCCCGCCAGCCAAATTCCGTAATTTTTGAAAAATATTTCGGATTCCCGATTAATTCGCAGAGCGGTAACCTCACCGGAGGCTTTTCCGGTTAAATAATTTGTTTTTATTTCAGCTTCCGAAGAAAAATCCTCCAAACATATTTTGGAAACAGATGAAAATTCCAGACGGAAAAACGAATCTTTATTTATAAAATCCTCTTCTTCGATATCGACTCCCAAACGAAAATCCTGTTTGCAAAAAGTAAAATAATCTCCTTTGAAAATATCTGAAAAAGATAAATCTGCGTAAGCTCCGAAGGCATTTGATTTAAGCAAGACATCTTTATTCTCAAATTTATAAAACCAAGCTCCGAGACCAGAGACATAATTGTCTGATCCCGGATGCCAGCGAAAATATCCGTTACTGAATTTTCCTGAAGAATCAAGTTTTCTGCTTTTCAAACCGGCTGAAAAAGCCAAAAGTTTTTCGGAGGCGTAATAAGAAGCAATTTTCAGGGAAGCTCCGGGCAAATAACTGAAATCGCCCCAAACAGCCCAATTAAGCTGAGAGTAATGTTCAACGACATCTTCAATCGTTACTGAAGGAAGATATAAGTATCTGAATTTTTTATCGAACTCCGTGTTCCAATAATCTTTCATAACTGTTTCAAATTTGACGGAATCCGCAACATCGACGCTTTCTCCCGTAATGACAACTTCCGGAATTTCTATGGCTGATTCTGCAAAAATCAAACCGGGAATAAGAGCCAAAACAATAATTAAATATTTCATTTTATTCTCCGTCTTCCGAATTTCCGTTTAACTCGTCTTCGGTAAAATATTTTTTTAACTCAGTTTTTTGTTTTTCGTTTAAATCGCGTTTTATCATATCGTAAATAAGCAAAGCTTTGTCTTTTTTTTCTGTTTTAAGATAGCAAAGAACAGCAGTAAATTCGCTTTCGGTTTTAATCTCGTTCAAATCGGGATAAACGTAACGCACCCTGAGAAGCTCCGGAACGGCAAGAGAATATTTGCCGGAAAGATATAAATTCAAACCCTTGTAATACTGAGCTTCGGCTTTTATTTCTCTTTGTTCCGACCTGAGAAGTTCTCCGATAATTTTTTCGGCTTCCGTATTTTTGCCGTTTTTTAAAAGGTATTTTATTTTACTGAGTTCGGCGACTTCTCGGTATTCGGAGGAAAGTAATTTAAATTTTGCATCGAATATTTTTTCGAATCCCGGAGACCCTGATTCCGCCGTAAACTTCAAAGCCGTTAAAATCAAATCCTGATCTTCCGAAACTTCAACATTTTTCATCAAAAGATTTATTGCTTTGACGGTATCTTTTTGAGCAGTGTAAATTTTTATTAATTTTACCAAAATTTTTGGATCAGGATTTTGTTTATACCAACTTTTTAAAATTTTTTCGGCATCCTCAAAACGGTTTAAGTTATAATATGCCGAGGAAATAAAATCTTTAACAGAAATCATCTGTTCGTTTGTTAAAGAATAATTTTCGATTTCTTTTCCGACTTTTAAAATATCCGTCCAGAAGCCGTTTTTGTAATCAAAATCAAGAATTTTAAACAAAACAGCCTTTCTGTAATCGTCATCTTCGGAATTATCTCTCAAAACTCTTAAAGTATCGGAAAGATTAATTCCGGAAATCATGCCGGATGACCATTCAAGACCGTTTAAGGCATTGTTGAGAACATTAAGATCAACTCCGGGACGAGCAGGTTTACGATAATATTTGAATGCTTTACGGTAATCTCCGAGATTATAATAACAGTCTGCAATACTGAGGTTTACGGCATCATATTCTTTTTCTGCTTCCGGAGTTTCGGCGTATTCGGAATATAAATCCGCCGCAGCAAGATAATCTTCGGCGCTGAAAGACGCTTGAGCTGCAAGTTTCAAATAAGAACTTTCGTTATTTCCTGATTTTGCCAACTCAATGTAAATTTCGGAAGCTCTTTCAAATTTTCCGGATTTGTAACAAGTCCATGCCAAACGATTTTTTACTTCGTTAAGCTGAGCTTCCGTTTCGGCTTCTTTGAGCGCGTCTTCATAACGTAAAACGGCTTTTTCATAATTTTTCTTATTATAAAAAATATTTCCGGCAATCATCAATTTATCGAAAACAAATTCCGGAGTTTCGGGCAAAAGTTTCAAAGCTTCCGAAGCTGCCTCGTAATTTCCCAGAGCAGAGTTTAAAGAAGCAATTCTTTTTCTGATCAACCCTTTATCCGATTTTCCTTTTACGGCTTTTTCATAGCACCTCAAAGCCTTTTCAGGCAAGTTTCTCATTCTGTAAACTTCTCCGAGATAAAAATAAGCCAAAGCGTTTTTTTCGGAATCCGGACAAGTTTCGACATAATCGTTAAGTTTCGCTCCGGCAACAACAAAATCTTTTTTCAGATAGTAAAATAACGCAATTTTAAATTTTGCTTCATCAGAAAATTCTCCGTCGGGAAACAGAGATAGATAAAGATCAAACTGTTTTTTCGCCTCATCGTAAGATTCTTTTCCGAAAAGAATTTCTCCCGAAAGATAAGTCGCTTTTTCTTTGTACTCTTTTTTCAAATCGTAATTTAACGCTTCTTTGACATAAAATGCCGCCGAGTCAGGTTTTCCGATCTCAAAATAATTAAATCCCAATAAACAAAAAGCGGTTCCTTTATAATTATCATTTTCGTTAATCTCGATAAATTCGGATAATCTCTTGTTTGCTTCTTCTTTTTCGGTAAGAGAAATAATGTTAATCAGATGAAAAAAACTTTCCGCGCTTATGTCTTCATCTTTGCTTTCATGCTCCAATCGAGAAAAAACTTCTGCCGCTTTTTCTGTTTCGTCTTTTTCCAAATACGACAAAGCGGCTATATAAGAAACTTCGTCCGACGGATTCTTTGATTTTTCAAATAAATCTATACACATGTCGATTCGATTCAGTTTAAAGTTTGCTTTTGAAATTAAAGTCAAATATTGATTGTAATATTGAGAAGAAGGGGTAACCGTTACCGGCAGATTTTCCGTCATTTTTTCATACATTTTGTTTTTATGCATATAATTGAGGTAAAGAACAATCGCTTTTGCCTGAAATTCATAATAAAAATTTTTCAATTTCATATATTCGATTAAATTTTTTGCCTCTTCTTCATTTCCCGAATTAAGATTAACGGATATTAAACCCAAATTTATTTCCGCATTATCTTTCTTTGATTTAGCCAAAGTAAAATCATCATAGGCAGTGTTGTATTTTTTCTTGTAAAGATTGATTTTTCCGGAAAAATATACTGCTTTCCAAAATTCCGGGTGAAGAGGATAACGAGATCGGAATTTTCTCGCATCTTCCAAAGCAGCATCATAATTTTCAAGCTGATAAGCAGTTTCAATCTTACAAAGAAGATACTCGGGAGCAAAAGAAGATTCCGACATGTTTTTTTCATCGCTTTCCAATATTTTAGAAGCTTTCTTAAATTTATTTTCTTTCAAATAAACGGCAGCAAGCATAAATTTCATGGAGACCGACTGTTCGCTTTCAGGATAATTTTTAATAAAATCTTCCAATTCGCGTTCGACAATATCATACATGCCGTCTTTGTATAATCCGTTTATAAATTGAATATCCTCTCTTTCTCCCGCCTGCAATAACATCGCCAAAACGGTTAACGCCGTCAAAATTATTTTTTTCATTTTACCTCAATTTCGTTAAAATTTCATTTAAACATTTTTCGTTGTTTTCTTTAAATTTTTTATAAATATCCGTTAAATAAATCGTTTTAATTCTAAAATATTTCAGAATTTTTTCAAATTCAGGATCATCCGTAAAACATAAATCGCACATACTCGCAAAAATTATTTTATCAGTTAAAGATTTTGCTTTTATTTTACGAGAAGAACCGGTATTTCCGGCATCGGCGCAATTCATAAAATAAAGATTGGCGTAAAATTTTTCAGTCAAAGCGCCAAAAAACTTTCTTTTGCTCGGCGTAAGCCAAAAGTTTCCGTGCGACACAGTCAAATGAGGATGCGAATTTGCAAACATTCCGGAAACATATTGATTTTTTTTTATTTCAAACTCCGTCTCTGATTTTTTATAATTAACTTTCCAAAAACGATAAAAACTTTCAATCGGTTTATCGGGAATTGAATCATTAATGTAAAAGTTAGTATTTTTCCCGTTTCCGAAAACAATATTGCCGGGATTTTCGCTTATAAATTTTTTTGCCGATTTATCCTGATCTAAAGCAAAAATAATCTCATTTTCGTACTTTGCAATATGTTTTCCGTACGGTTTTATTTCCAATCCGTCATGACCTTTAAAAAAACCGAATAATTCCGTTTGTTCATAAGGTATAAAGAAAATAACTTGTTTGAAAATTTCGGTTAATCCGATTATATCTTCTATCAGTTCAATATTTTTTAAAACTTTTTTCCCGCCTGTAACCAGCAAAAATCCGGGATTATTCAGAATTTTTCCGAAATTAATCATACTGCTCCGAAGAATCCTTGTTCTCTCTGACCGGAATTGCCGCAAAAACAGATGTTCCTTCTCCTTTTTCGGAGCGTATCCACATTTTTCCGTAATGCAATTCCGCTATTCTTTTAGAAACCGAAAGTCCTATCCCCAAACCGTTTGACTTGTATTCAACAATACCTGATTTATGAGAATAAATATCCGTTACTTCAAAATATTCATCCCAAACATTATCCAAGTAACATTTTTCAATTCCCGTTCCGTTGTCTTGAACATATATAACGACACTGTCCGAGTCATTTACTTTTTCGGCAGGAAAAGCTGATTTTCTCACGCCTACCGTTATAATTCCGTAATCTCTGGAAAAACGAATAGCGTTTAAAACCAGATTATAAATCATCAAATAAAAAGCTTCCCAATTGATATTCAATTCCGGAATATCATTTTCCGATTCAAGTTTAATTTTCATCTTGCGCTTAGCGGAAATAATCATTCCTTCATCAACAATACTTTCCATAATATCTCTGATATCCATTGGGGCTAAATGCAAAGAATCAATTAACTTATATTTATTCATATTCATAATGTCCCGGGTTGAAGAAATAAGACGTTTAACTCCAGAAGTTATTTCATTAAATATTTTGTTTCGTTCGTTTTCGTCTGAAAAACGTTTTTTGTAAGCTCGGCTTATATTTCCCTGAAGATTTACAAGCGGAGTATTAAGTTCATGAGCGACAATTTTTGCAAAATCCGTCTTAATTTTATCAAAAGAGCGAAGTTGTTTGTTTCCTTTAGAGAGGGAATCATACTGCAAAGCGTTTTTTATGGCAATAGAGGTTTGTTCCAAAAGCATATCCATAAATGTCTGATTAATTTCGACTTTTCTTATTACAGGAGATTTATCCGATAACATTCCCATAAAATTTTTAGATTCTTTTACTTCTGCAAGAAGATTATCAAGGTAAAGAATGCCGTAAATATCATCGTACACTTTAAGAGGAGCGCAATAGACCGTCTCAGAAGAGTCTGAGCCGTTAAAATCAGAGGATCTTCTTTCCTCAACATCATTTTCCGAGTGATAAGTTTTGCCGTATTCTTGAACTTCTCCGATAATATCTTTATCCAAATCGGTGTAACCGGTTATATTATTTCCTTTGTAATCAACCGATACTTTTATATCGTTATCGTATCTTCCGGTTCTTATGAAAAAACCTCGTTTCAAACGGGTAAATTCCAAAGCATAAGACACAAGCTGATTTTCAAGAACATCAATATCAACGGTTGAAAATAAATTTCTGCTTACTTTCATCAATTGATCCATGAGAGAAACACTTTTTTGCAAGGAAGAAAATTTATTGATTCTGATAAAAAGAGCGCTCAAGTGCAATCTCATATTTTCAATAATCATAAGCTCGGTTTCGCTGTAATCCAATTCGAGAGAATCTGCAAGCACAAGACAACCGAAGTAATTTTTCTTTATTCTCAAAGGGATAAACAGTTTATTTATTTTTCCGGATTTTCGATTAATAACGACATTATTTTCCAGAGATTTCTTTGCATTGGCATAAAAATCATCGTCTCTTATCTTGAAATCAGTGTCATTGCTGCATAAGAAAGAATTGTGTCTTTTATCGAAATCATCTTCCTGAACAACCGTAAAAGATTCGGGAGCCAAATATTTATGCACGGTTCTTTTTAAGAAAAATTTAATCCTTTCGGCATCGATTAATTTAAGAAGATCGTACATTTCCTCCTGCCATGACTCACGGTCGAATATTTTGCGGTCGGCTATAAATACAGAATTAAGCTCGCTTGCCGAAGTAATATTGTTAATTTTCATTTTGATATATTTCTTTTTGAATTTTTGCGGAATTCCTTCGCAGGCATTATGAACGGATTCGACATACTTATTAAAATATTTTTCAGCCGATTTTTTATTTCCGGCAAAGTAATAAATTTGAGTAATAATCTCGTAATATTTCACCTCGAGAATAAATAATTTATTTTCCTTTATCTTATCTTCGAGAGAAATTATTTCACGCAAAATTTGACGAACGGGAATTTCCGGCAATTGAAGTCTGTATTCTGTTTCCAATAAAGACAAAACTATGCTCCAATAAGAGAAATTGCCGTATTCGGCAATACTTACGGCTTTTGCAAGCATATTTTTAATTTCGTCTAATTCACCGAGATTAAGATAACATCTGATTATCTGTATCATCAAAATACATTGAGCGTACCGACTTTGTATTTGCTCAGCTGATTTTAAAGCCCTGTAAAAAAAGTTCAGAGCTTCCCGGTGATCTCCTTCCAGGCAACATTCCAGACCTCTCATTTGATAACCAAAATCTTCTTCGTGAAGCTTAATGAAGTCTATATCGGGATTAGCGTATAAAATATCTTTTATTTCATCCGTATTTCCGGTATTGACCAATAAATAAAAATAAGCTTTTATCGCCGGATCAAATTTTTTTATTTCTCTTTTCATGAGTTCCGGATACTCTTTTTCCAAATAAGAATACAGGTTGCCCCAGTTTTTTATTTTGCTTTTTGCCAAAGCAAAATTGCTGTATATACCGTCCATAAATTCTTTCGAACCTATTGACGACAAAATATTCTGAGACTCGGAAAGAAATTCTTCCGCTTTAAAAAACTTACCCTGTTTAATGTAAGCTTCCGCAAAATTAAGCAACGCCAAAGCCTGTCCCGGTTTCTGTCCCAATTCTCGATTTAAATCGCAAGCTCTTTGAAAATATTCTAATGAAGAATCGGTATTTCCCTCACGCAAAGCCATGTCTCCCAAGTTATTATAGATAACTCCGAGACTTTTCTTAAAATTAATTTTTTCCCATAAAATTCTGGTTTGTTTATAATATTTTCTGGCATCTTCATAGTTTTTCAATTCGCCGTGAACGAAAGCCAAGTTATTGTAAAGACTTCCCATGCGTTGACTGAAAGAAGTTTCTTCCATAACGAAAGAAAGCGAATTAATAAATTCTTCGTTATTGATAAAATCTTCGGCGTAAGAAAGGGCTTCCGAAGATTTTTTAACGGCATTCAGCCAAATTGTTTTTCTGTCGGCAAACAATATTTCCAGTTCCGGAGTTTTATTTTCATGTTCTATTTCTGCCAGAATTTTTCCCATTTCATTAATTTTTCCGGTTCGCAAATAATTCCAGGATATTTTTATATAAAGCATAACTTTTTGTTTGCCGGTAATAATATATTTTTTTGCTTTTTCAAAATTTTCGTTTGCCGAATTAAAATCTTCCGCGTTCAAATAAAAAGAACCTAAAATATAATACTTCAGAAAACCGCCGGACAATTTATTAAATCCTGAAATTATTTTTCGAGCCGGCTCGATTGAGCCCGCGAGTTCTGTTTTTTCCTGAAAAATCGTAAGGTCTCTCATCAGAGAAACTTGATTAATATCTTTTATTAATTCAAAATCTATTTCAATAACTTTGCAAATCTCTTCAAAAGCTTTTTCCTGCTCAAATTTATTTCCGTAAATTTCGACCAGTTTTAACCGATAAGAACGTTCTTTAATCTTATTTTCGGCAAGTTTGCAATTCTCGATAATTCCTTTGACAACATCAGCTTTTTCGATTGATTTTCCGTTAAAATATTCCAAAATTTTGCATGATATTTCTTTTTTGGTTTCTTCGGAACATTCCGACAGCAAACGATCCTTGGCTTCCCTGTAAGCAAAACGGTAAGATTCTTCTTCTTCAAATAAAATTTCGTTGTTTCGACAATCGTTTATCAAGTCAAAAAGCTCTTTTTTGGAAAAAGACAAAATATATTGAATCAATTCGTTGCTCAATTCCGTTTGGCAGACAGCCAATTTTTGCAGTTTTTCATAACTTTCGACAGAGAAACGACTCAGTCTCCGATAAATCGAGTCCAACAAATCGCCGGGAAGCTTATAATTGTCGGAGTCAAAATCAAAATTAAAATTACCGTCATTCCAAATGATTTTTTCGGCAGTCAAATCAAGCAAAATATCACGAATAAAAGCAGGATTTCCGGCAGATCTGTTAAATATTTTTCTCGCAAAATTATCTGGAATGCGAACATGAAGAATCTTTTCCATATAATCTTTCGCTTCATTGAAATCAAAGGGTTCGATCTTTATTTTAATATTGTTTCGCAGTTTTTCTATGCGTCCGGGATCGCTTACGCTTATAATGATCAAAATCGGGAGATTTTTTATTTCTTTTGACCAATTATTCAAGAAACACACGGTTTCTTCAGTTAAATATTCGCCGCCCTGAATAATAAAGATCAAAGGCTTTATATCAGATAAATCCTTAATAAATTCCTCGGCGGATTTCATATCCAGATCAATGTCTTTTTTATCTTCTTCGCAATCGCTTAACTCTTTGTCATCAAATAAATATTTCCTGAATTTTTCGGAAATTTGACTCAAATCCTTTTCCAGCTTTTCGCTTTGACTGACATAATTATAAAATTCTTTTATCAATCCGAAAAAAGGATCTCTGCGACCCGGACCGCATCTGTAATCAAAAACCAAATACTTATCGCTTAAAAGATGATAACGGAAAAGAGTAAGCATGTCGGATTTTCCGAGTCCGTCGCCTCCGATAAGGCATACCAGTTTGCCGTTATTTCCCTCAACCATGGGTATATAATCCAAAAACTTTTTGGCGTAATAATCTCGAACAAAATATTCGGAGAATTTTATTGATGTTTCCAAAGTTTTACGTTGAGAAAAAGGTCCTTTTTTCTTCATTTCTTCACCGATTCCGGGCGTTAAGCTGCGCACAGACGGTTTTACGGTAAAGGAAGGTTTCAGGCTTTCGATATCCGGTTTGCGTTTATAAGGATTCTGCTCCAAAAGCTTCAAAATGAATTTTTCAAGGACAACCGGAACTTTTTTGTTCAGTTGATGAGGATCCTTTGCCAAGAATTTGTGTTTTTTTCCGGATCCCATCTTTTGAATCTGATCTATGGAAAAAGGATAGATATTGGTTGTTAATTTATATAAAATAACTCCGAGAGAATAATAATCGCTTTCGCCGGTAAGCGGTTTTCCCATAAAAAATTCGGGAGCAATATAAGGCAAAATATCGCTTATTTTTCTTTTGCTTTTTATGTAATCCATATTAATAAAACCGAAATCAAGAATTTTCACATCCAATTTTGAATCGGCGTATTTGAACATTATATTATCGGATTTAAGATTTTTATGAATAATTCCCTGAGCGTGAAGAGCCTGCAAAGCATAAAAAACTTTAACGGTAAGTTCATATAATATTTTTATGTTGGAAGGCTTTAATTTGAATTTTGAAAGAGGTTGACCGTCATAAAATTCGCTGAGACAGTAAATATTGTTTCCCATATTTCCGAATTTCAAAACATTTATAAGATTAGGATGATAAATACTCGTAATATGGTGCATGTCTTTGGGAGAAAAATGCTCCAGAAGATTTTCGGCATTGATTCTGTCGAACAGCTTGAGAGCATATATCTTATTGTTTCGCAGATTCTTAACTTTATAAATCGTTGCCCATGTTCCTTTGCCGATTTTTCTGATTACTTCATATCTTGAATCTATTATGTTACCGGAGACGAAAGCCATTTTTCCTCCAAATTAATTTATATTTTATTTCTTTGTCTTTTGATTTTATGCCGACAAAATATCTTTGCCGTTTTTCTTTTTCTTCAACTCAAAAAATATTCCGATAAGCAACAATGCAACAGCGGTAACCGTTGCCGATTCGCCGATTAAGTGAGTGGAAATCAATGTTTTCGGAACCATTTTAAACTTAACCGTATGTTCGCCGGCAGGAACGATTACAGATCTCAAAACATGATCCGTTTTGTAAAACGGAGTTTCTTTTCCGTCCGTAAAAGCTTTCCAGCCTTTGGGATAATAAATCTCCGAAACAACCAGTAAAGATTGATTTTCGTTTTCCGTTTTAAATTCAACTTCGTTGGGATTCAACTTTGTAAGGATTACCTTTGCGTTTTGCGGAGATTTAATTTCTTGCGGCAATTCAGTTTCCAAAATCGCCTTTTTATGAACGTCGAATTTATCGCTTTTCAAAAGGTCGAAACGCTCTTTTCTCGTCTTTTTTATCTCATAATCACCGACAAACCAGGCTCGTCCGCAAGCTTTTTTATTTTGATAGACGATTTTATCGTTTCCCCGAAAAACTTCTTCCAGATTATCGAAAGGATAAGATCCGGGCAAAGGTCTGTCGGCAAGATAATATTCGGCATTCAGCATATCAAGGATGTTGCGAGCAAAAATTCCCGTCTTTTCCATTCTTCCGAAATCCATTAAATCCTGAACAATTCTAAGTTTGGCGGGACTGTATCCGCCTATTGACTGATGGAAATAAGAATAATCGTTGGAATTCCAGATATTCGGCATGAGAGGATAAATTCTGAAAGATTCAAATTCAAGATTCTTTTCTTTGCGGGAATCCAAAAATTCATCGTATTTTTTCTTTTTAAAGTAATTTTTAACCATATTTCCCTGATACGATAAATTAGTGTATTTTCCGTTTACCTTCTCTATCAAATAACGTCCCTGAATTTGATAAAAATCAATAAACATCAAAACGCATAAAACAAGCGCGATCGAAAAAGGATGCTTAAAAAATATTTTTTTCGCAAATAAAAACGCCAATACCGAGACCAAAAGAGAGAACATTAAAAGGCGTTGCGCATCGTGAACCAAAAATTCCCGTCTCACAGCCTTTATCATCTCCAATACGTTTCCTTTATACTGAGCTAAATCACGACCTCTCGAATAATCCAATCCGGAAGAAAGGGCAAAAGCCAAAAGAGAAACCGCAATCAAAAAACCGCCCGCAATTAAGATGTATTTACTCAAGTTTTTCTTTTCTTCGTCAGTTTCGGAAGCAAAAAAAGCTTGAATCCCGTAACCGGCAAAAACCGTCGCAATAAAATAATTTACAACCAAAGCCATAGCGGGAACTCTGAATTTATTGAAAAACGGAACCGCCGAGAAAAAAACGTTGTAAAGCGGAAGAAAATGTCGTCCGAAAGAAAGAACGTAAGTCAAACATCCCAGAGCAAACATCGCTTGAACAAAGCTGTTTTTCCTGTTTGCAATCAATCCGATGAGAGCAAAAAAGATAATAATTATGCCCGTATATTCGGTCGTTTCCGTAAAAGGCATATGTCCCCAATAACCCGGCATTTTTTTGCCGGCAAGATGCGGAAATTGAGGATTATTTATATTGTAAGTTTCACCGCTTGTTCCTCCGAAGAAACGGGGAATTAAAAAGTTGAAAGATTCCATCGGATGAAAAGACCAGCCCGTGGCATAATTTATATCCAAACCTTTGGAATTTTCTTCCCCCGTACCGCCTCGAATGGAAAAAGGCGTAAACTCTTTGGCAAGCAGGAAAGGCTGAAGAACCAAAGCAAACACGAGAACAGCCGAAAATAAAAGAAAAATTAATGATTTTCCGACAGGTTTCTTATTTTTTAAAGCTCCGGCAAAGTACCGAATTCCGATAAAAAGAAGAATTAACAAAGCGTAAAAAGTAATCTGATAGTGTTTCATCCTGATTAAAAAAGCAAAGGAAAGAGAGAATAAAGCCAAATTCAAAATACCTGGTTTCTTCAAAATTCGCAAAGCCGTTACGGTCAAAAGAGGAAAAAGCATAATCGGTCTGAACTTCATAAAGTGTCCGATCTGAATAAGAGAAGCCCAATGGGGAATCAAAACAAAGCCCAGAGCAACCGTAAAAGAAGCGAAAGGCGGAAACTTTAAGTGTCGCCCCAAAAACATCATTCCCGCAAAACCGAGCAAATAAAAAACAAAGCACTGACCGCCTCTTCCCCCGAAAATTCTTCCGATAAAATAAAAAAAACTGTCTATTGATTTTACCGTATCGGTCTTCCAGTAAACGGGCATCCCGGAAAATAAAACAGGATTCCAATAAGCTGTTTCCCCGGTCTTTTCCGACCAATCGGAAACTTGATTCATTTTACCTCTGCCGGCAATAATGTCGGTTCCTCCCGGCTGCAGATTTTGAAAAACCATGGGATAAAAAACCGAGGCAATAATTATTATCCCCAATATACTTAAAATTGTTGTCCGATAACGTGAAATTTTATCAAAAAAAGATAAAGCGGTATTTTTTTCGTTCCTGTTTTTCATTCTATCCTCTCGTAAATATTGATTTATATTTTAATCTTCTGGAAAAAGCATCAAGCAGCATTTTAATTTTCGCCAAAGAAAAATAAGGCTCGTTGTTATAATTTTCCCATTTCAAATAATATGTTTTAAAAATTTCTTTTCCGGTAATTTGATAAAGTATCTTCAATTGCGGAACGTGAACTCCGTTATGATATTTATAATCGCATATATAACTGTATTTTCCGTCATAAAAACTCCAATATCCGGCATCGTATTCATCTAAACTTTCGGCAACGGTTTTTACGCCCGCTTCAAAAAGTTTTTTCGCTTCGGGATCGGAACTTACCCGCCAAAAATCATACAAACCCAAACAGGCGTTTATATGTCCGTTCAAAACCGAATTGGCGGGAACTGAGGGATATTCTTCAAACCGAATGTTACCGTTTTCGTCAAAAGAAGCCGTTCCCCCGTTTTTAACTTCGACTTTAAGGTTATTAATTAATTTTTCAGTCAAAATCTTTATTTCTTCACTCGGTTCCAATTGATACAATCTCGCCAAAGCCGATAATTGGTTGCCGATTGCCCATGCTCCCGTCCAACCTGTTTCCAGACCGTATTTATTAAATCCTGCCGGTTGTCTCCAAAATGCCAGACTGTCTTTAAAGACAACATTCTCAAGCAGCCATTTCTTCATAATTTCAATATCGGCAAGATATGCCGGGTCAGATGAAATTTTAAATTGATTAAAATCAAGAATAATTTGCGCGCTCATGTCAGTCGGCATGTAAAGAGTGTCTTTATCCGAATCAAAAACATATTTTTTTGGATCAAAATTTTTCTTCAAGCGATAAAAAATACCGTTCTTATCTCTTTCAATATTCAATGTTTTCGAGTTTTTGTCAAAAATAAAATAATACTCTATATTTCCGATATCGCCGTCGGCATTCCATAAATTCAAATCCAAATTTCTTTTTTCAAATTTTTTTACGGAAGGTTCTATATAAGAAAATCCGAGCAAATAAAATAAAAGCAAAAGCAAAAAAACAATAATTATCGCCCCGAAAATATTTTTTATTTTATTCATAATATTTTTTGGTGAAACCTTCGGCGATTTTTCCCTTTCTGCTTTTAAAAAGTCCCCAAAACAATCCGAAACCGTAAGCAAAAACCTGAATAAACAAAGTTAAAACGGATAAAAACGAAACTTTCGGAGATTTGTATTTTTTTAAAGATTCCAACCAGGCAAAACAGGCGACTCCGACTCCCGCCGATAAAGTCAACTTAAATAATTTTCCAAAAATTTTGCCGAAAGGCGCAAGCAGAACACTGAGAAACGTCCACAAAACAACAACAGCCGGAGCAAAATGAACCGGTTTAAGCATTTCTTTGTCGTCTTTTCCCAAATTGATTCTGGCAACTCCCCAATTGAAAATCTGTTTAAAAAATTTCTTCAAGGAAGTCCTTCTTTTGTGGTAAACAAAAGCATCGGGAATCAAGTCAACCTTAAACCCCGCCCGATAAATTCTTCCGGAAAATTCCATATCCTGACCGTGTCTCAAATTTCCCATTCCGCCCGCGGTTTCGTAAACCCGGCGACTTATTCCCATGTTAAAGCTTCTCGGATAAAATTTGGTTACCGATTTTTTCGATCCCCGTGTTCCCCCCGTTCCGATAAAAGATGTCATGGAATAATTTATGGCTTTAAGAAGAGGCGGAAAATCGGGATGACAGGTATCGGGACCTCCGAAAGCGTCCGGTTTATGTTCTTCAACGTGATTATCGATTTTTTCCAACCAATCGGGCGGAAAAAGACAATCGGAATCGACATAAATAAAATATTCTCCGTCCGCATTCTCCATGCCGTGATTTCGAGCCGCTCCGGGACCTTTGTTTTCCTGATAAATCGAACTAATATTCAGTCCGGATAACGATTTGTAATTTTCGATATATTCTCGGAATCCGTCCGTTGAACCGTCGTCCGAAAAAAGAATTTCAAATTTATTGCGAGGAAATTGCAGCTTCTCGGCGGACTCAAGCAATTCCCCGACTTCATTCAATCTGTTGTAAACAGCAATTATAACAGAATATTTAAAACCCATTTAGATCCGTCCTGTCTTTTTTAAGGCTTTATATTTATAAAAATACATTTTAATTACATTAAAAAAGGAAATCTGTTTTTTGAATATGCCGGCATACTTTTTAAAAACACTCTCGCCTGTCAATTTATACAAAAAATTCATTTGAGTAATGTGCAAATGCTGATAAGCAATCGTTGCCGGATCAAACTCAGGGTAAAAGTCCGCTTCGCATAAATTGTATTTTGTCCAAAATTTCAGATCATATTCGGGAATAATTTTTCGCAAAGTGCAAATTCCGGCATCATAAAGTTTTTGAGCCAATCTGTTTTCCGGGCAAACCCTGATAAAATCATGCAAACCGCACATCGCAAAAATCATCCCGTTTAAAACCAAAACAGGAAATTCCGCCGTATATTCTTCGTAAAACGGTCCGAAGGGCGTAAAAGAAGTTACTCCCCCGTCTTTGACTCCGACAGTATAAGGCAGCAAAGCTTGTTCGGCAAGTTCAAGCCATTTTTTATTCCCGGTAAGCTGATAACCGCGCAACAAAACGGAAATCGCTCTGGATTGTACGAAAGCGGATTGCCAAGATCCCGGATTTTTATACTGCGGCAAAGAAACATCCGTCCGCCATATTGCTCCGAGTTCTTCGGAAATCTCGGCATTATCGGCAAACCACCGGGGAAACTTCAAAAAACGTTCTTTGTCTTCCTCCGATTTTGTTTGCAGATAAGTATGAAAAACCGCCAATCCCACTTGCCCTATCGTAATCGGGAAATAAACGTAATCCTTGTCTTTAACGTCTATATAAGTAGGATTCATCGGAATACCGTTTTCGTCCGAAACTATGCTTTTCTGTCCGCCTTTTTGATTGACTACCGTGTCTTCCCGAAAAAGAAAATAATACTCTTTAAGTTCCGAATCCGTCATATCCTCGGCAAGATCCCAAACGGTGGGGTTAAAAATATCTTTTCGGATTCGTAAAAGAAAGAACAAATATTTATTTTTTATTTTCATTAATCGCTTCCTCTAAAATTACCGCTAATCTCTCGGTCAAAAACCGTCTGTGATAAGCAGAAATTTTTTCATGATTAAATTTCATCGGAGATTTTCCCTCTTCCAGAGCTTTCATTATCCCGGTCAATAATCTTTCGGTTTCTTCTTTGTTTTCAACAGGTATTCTTACGCCCGATCCGGTTTCCGCAATGATTTTTTCCGTTTCCGAATTTTCCGGCAAACACGCCAAAATCGGTTTCATGTATCCGAGATATTCACAGGTTTTCCCGGCGACAATGTCTTTCGCCTCAGGCAAATCGTCCATAACAATCCAAAGAGCGGAAGCGGATTTCAATTTTTCGGTTAAAATATTGTGAGGAACGTAAGATTCAAAAGAAAGCATGTCGCAAGGAAAATTTTTGCGGAAAGAAGCTTTCGATTCTTCATCTATTCGCCCGATAAAACAAAGACGCAAATTGTCTCTTATGAAAGAATTTTCTTTTATTATTTCTTTCAAAATTTCCGTAAAGCGAGCCGGATAACGTCTGGTATAAAAAGAACCTGCGTAAACAAGATCAAATTTGTTCGATTCGGGTTTGACGTAAGCCCGGGGCAAGTCAAAATCAAAACCGTTCGGAATCCAAACATCTTTATCTCCCGAGCAGGGGAAAGATTTTTTTATTCCTTTCCAGGCAAGAGTTTGTTTGAAGCAAACAGAAGAACAGAAGTTCTTTAAAAAATCATCAAATTTATCGGCAAACCGGATTCTCATTTTCTTGTTTTGATAAGATCCCCAAGGATCGCGACAATCAAAAATCCAAGGGATTCCCGTAAAAAAACTTACTCCGGAAGCTATCACGCCGGCGGAATAAGGAGGAGACGTGGAAATAACGGCTGAACATTTTTCTTTTTTAACGATTCTTATCCCTTTTAAAATTCCTCCCGGAATCCAAAAACTTTTGGCATCCGGAACAAAAATATTCGCTCTGATAAAATCAACAATTTTATGTTTAAAACTCTTTTTGCGTCCGCCGAAAACCGTACCCTTATCAAACCCTGATTTTTGATCTATTCCCATAAATTTTTTGTACAAGGAATAAGGTTCGGGAATAAACATTTTGTAAATTTTCAATACGGACGGTATTTCCGAAAACAATTCGCCGTCTTTTACCGGATAATCTCCGTTTTTGACGGTAAGAATAACCGGTTCAAATCCGAAATCACGCAAATATTTCACAAATTTCAAAATACGCTGTATTCCGGGACCGCCCGCCGGCGGCCAATAATAAGTTACCACAAGGACTTTTTTCACATTATTTCCTGCTTATTTTGTTTTATACTTTATAATAAAATGATGATGCGCGCCAAATGTCAAGACGTATTTTATTATCTTTCTCACACCATGATTAAATTATCTTCTGACCCGGATGTTTCACATATTATTTATATTTTATATGTTGCCGTAATTAAAACAGGTTAAAATTCCCGTCCTCCGAAGATCTGCAAGCAAATCTTACAATAAACTCCCTTCATTGCTCCGGCAACACCTGCAGGGACTGCTTCCTGTCTGCCTTTTATCTCCCTCGCCCTCCGGGAGAGGGTTGGGGTGAGGGTTTTAAATCACCTCAAAAACAGCGAAGTCTCGGAAGTATTTACGACCGCCCCGTCAATACTGCGTATTGCCGCCCCTCCGCTGAGGGGAATGTAAAAATGAAGAAGGTT